>Ga0209022_1000098_pt1 | contig 116200 bp, 101 predicted proteins | sample PinacodermPK_FD_187300 | JGI IMG/M metagenome (GOLD analysis project Ga0209022, IMG submission 187300) | Host-associated microbial community of the marine sponge Aplysina aerophoba from Gulf of Piran - sponge pinacoderm, lysed by proteinase... | ecosystem: Host-associated > Porifera > Sponge >... | reverse complement strand
CTGAGTGTGCCGAGTTCCGACAGGTGTCCCGTAATGGTTGGGTCGGGAAACCCGGTGGGTATATCGGGATGGGACTCCGGCATCGCAACTTGGGTGGCGGGCAACGAGACCTCCAGAAGTGTGGCCAATTTTGGTAACAGTTTCTGAGCTGCTGCTCGGCTACTCAGTTGTTCGCGATGATATAAAGCTTCAGCCAGGGCTGTCCGAGACAGTCCGGACACCTCAGCGTTCTGACACTCCTGCTTGAACCAGGAGGCTGTGGAAGATGAAAGTTGAAAAGTACCAATAAACATGAAACAGTAAATGGCATAAAAACATCAAGGAGTCAAGTGTGAAAAGTTGATAGCCCCCCCCATCCATAAACCTCAATTCGGTCTGGAATAGTTTTCTTGAGGTGATTAATTAGGTTTAATCTTACTTTATGGTAATGAGTATTCTTGTTCTTTGAAGTAACGATAGAAATTCGGTCATCTTTCTCTGGTACTTCCCAATTTATCATCTCATCAAAAAATATTGCTTTTTCGGGAATAGGAACATGCGGGGCCTCAAAATTTAATCCCGCATACCAAGGTATGGCGATTGATTCATTAAGGCGAGTAGTTTTCAGATTATGATTTCCACTAACTACGACAAGACTAAACTGATTTAAGAAATTGGGTGAGTGAATTAAATAAATCTCTGGCTCTCCTGAAACATAAGCTAACCGATTAAATGGCAGTTTTGTTTTTACAGACCATTTATTATTACTATAGATTATCAACACATCCTTTTCTTGAGGTACTTTCAAGCCGTACGAAAACTTAACACCTTCCCAATAATCCAATCCCCCTGGAGTTTGCCGAGTAAAATCTATTGTAGGTGCATCTGTGAGAATATGTGCGTGAATAGTCATTCAGTCTCCAATAATTTGTCTTTGAACAATTAAGCTTGAGTAGCAAGATCTAATGCCACCAAGGTTTATAAAACCAGCAACAAGTCGAAATTTCAAAATTGCATAGTATTTTTATTTTTCAATTTCGTAACTACTCAGGTAGTATAAATACCCCTTTATTATATTTTTTATAGTTCTTCGTTGACAATATGGCCGTATCTTTTAAAAGACAATGACCAATCGGCCAATACATGTTGAGCAGGATAATAATATAAATAATTCATGTCACGTCTCTCCGACGCAGCTTTGCTGTCCGAAGTTTCCAAGTTAAAGGAACTGAATGTTGACCTTACAGAAAAGTACAACCAGGTCGTCGCCGAGAATGCTGATTTAAAGGCCCGCTTGCGGGATTTAAGCATCGCCTCAACAAGAACAGTCAAAACAGTCACAAACCTCCGACCAACTATGGTTTGTCCAAACCCAATATGCCGGGCCATGCAACCACAAGCAACCTCCCATCAGAGAGTCAACCGGGGCATAAGGCTATCAACTTATCACACTTAACCCATCTTTCACATTTTTCTCTCCAATAAGTGTAAATTAAGGCTAAATTCAACATTTTAACATACCTTCATTTTCAAATATTACCATATACCTGATAGTTACGTTTCCGGGGATCCTCCAAAATCTCTTAAGTCGTGCCACCTCCTCTATTTTAGAGGTTGAACCCTCCACCCTCCAACACTCAATCTCCAACATGTTGATCAGAGCAACCAAAACAGGAACTGCCAAAGTCGGTTCACCACACATGACAACTGGTTGAGAACCAACTGCATGGTTAATCGGTCAAGCAATTGACCTTGCCGCAGATAGCGACACGTTTTGCCTGATCGGGTCACGCGACCCTCCTTGTTCGCATGACAGCAACACCTTATGCAATCCCAACCGAGGTCAATCAGAACATGATTGAGGTACTCAAGTGCCGGAAGTGCAACTGAGTGGTGGCCCTTGAATTTTATCCCCCCCCCACATTTCTATTGGTTTTTGTGCACTTAATGTTAAAGATGGGTTATGAGTTGAATGGCAATATTGGTGCCCGAAGTTATAAATTTTGGCGTGAATTAACTTATTGAACAAAAAAATTCCTTAACATTAGTTTTTCAGTCCTATATTTGTTATTTTAATTGTAACTATTTGGCAGGTGGCTATGTCCGAATTACCTCAAACTTCACGTGTTGTAATCATAGGTGGAGGTGCTGTAGGTGCTTCTTGTCTTTTTCATCTAGCACAAGCCGGGTGGTCAGACTTAATTTTGCTGGAGAAAAATCAACTCACCGCGGGTTCAACTTGGCACGCAGCAGGTAATGTACCAACTTTCTCCCCAAGCTGGTCAATAATGAATATTCAACGTTATTCTGCTGAACTTTATCGGCGGCTTGGAAGTCAGGTTGATTATCCAATGAACTATCATGTGACGGGGTCGATTCGACTTGCTCATACGACCAACCGCATGATGGAATTTTCTAGAGCCTGCGGTATGGGCAGGCACCAAGGGATGCACTTAGAGATTTTGGATTTGTCCGAAATTAAACACCGCTATCCATTTATTGAAACCCATGACCTCAAGGGAGCACTCTATGACCCTAATGATGGCGATATTGATCCCGCACAATTGACGCAAGCATTCGCTAAAGGAGCCCGTGATTTAGGTACAAAAATTTTTCAAAATACTGATGTTATAGGCGTTGGTCGGGTTAATGGAGAATGGGTCGTTCATACCAACGAGGGCTCAATAAAATGTGAGATAGTCGTAAATGCAGCTGGCTACTATGCCCAAAAAGTTGGTGATTTTTTTGTGCCATTTGGAGGCCGTAAAGTTCCAATGGCAGTAATGAGCCATCAATACCTTCTGACAGAAGAAATTCCCGAACTTGCCCAGTGGTCATCAGAGGAAAAGAAAAAGTTACCTCTCCTAAGGGATGTCGACACATCCTATTATCTCCGGCAAGAAAAAAATGGTCTAAACCTAGGTCCCTATGAAGCAAATTGTAAAGCTCACTGGGTTGAATCAAGCGACCCTATGCCTGATGATTTTTCATTTCAGCTATATGAAAGCGATTTAGACCGTTTAGAACATTATATTGATGATGCTTGTTCACGTGTACCAATTCTTGCGAAAGGTGGTATTAGCAATGTGATTAATGGACCCATCCCCTACACACCAGATGGAAACCCCTTAATTGGACCGATGCCTGGAGTCGAAAACGCATTTGAGGCATGTGTGTTTACCTTTGGAATTGCTCAAGCCGGTGGAGCTGGAAAAGTACTGGCGGAGTGGGTTGTTGAAGGCCAAACAGAATGGGATATGTGGTCATGTGACCCGAGGCGATTTACCCAGTTTGCTGATAAAGACTATTGTGTTGCAAAAGCCATTGAGGTGTATGGAAATGAGTACGCAATACACTATCCATTCCATGAGTGGCCTCAAGGACGAAATAAGAAATTATCCCCTAATCATGATCGCCTTTTGCATCTTGGGGGCCAAATGGGTGTCTACAACGGTTGGGAACGAGCTAACTGGTTTGCGAATGGGAGCAACACACTCCCAGAGACATCTACGTTGACTTGGGAAAGAAACGGGCCTTGGGAACCCTTTTTGCAAAGGGAATGCATTGCCGTTCATAACGCTGTCGGAGTTTTAGACCTTCCAGGATTTTCGCGTTATCATCTAAATGGTGACGGTGCAGGAAAATGGCTCGAAAGCCAGATCATAGGCCTGCTTCCAAAAATTGGTAGGATGAATCTGGCTTACTTTGCTAATGAAAAGGGACGAGTTGTGACTGAGATGTCAATCATGAGGCATGACGTCGATTCCTTTACTCTTATAACAGCTGCGATAGCTCAGTGGCATGATCTTGCTGTACTTAAGTCCAATCTCCCGCACCATTTAACACTCCAAGATGCAAGCAATTCCACGTCAACTCTGATTATTGCTGGCCCTAATTCCAGAGCTCTTTTAAGCCGGATATCAGATGGTGATTTTGAACGTCCGTGGTTAAGTATACAAAATGCTAAGGTCGCCGACGAAGATGTACTTTTAGCACGCGTGAGTTATACAGGTGAGTTGGGTTGGGAAGTCCATGCAGATAATGACAATATACATGTGATTTATGAAGCTCTCTTGGACCAAGGTGCCCAACCTTTTGGAATGTACGCCTTGAATTCACTCAGGGTTGAAAAAGGATACCGCTCATGGAAAGGCGATTTATCAACTGATTATTCAGTATTAGAATCAGGATTGGATTCTTTCTTAAAGCTCAATAAGGAAAGTTCATTTCCAGGAAAAAAAGCCCTTTTAATTGAAAAACAACAACCCCGAAAGCGGCACTTCGTAATTCTATCAATTGACCAAGATCGCTATGAGACTCCTTATATGTCGACAGTGTGGCACAATGGTAAAATTGTAGGTGAGACAACCTCAGGGGCATGGGGGTATCGAGTCAATAAAAATCTTGCCCTAGCAATAATTAATTATGATTTGATTCAACCTAATACTCATGTCGATGTTGAAATTTTTGGTCAATTGTATTCCGCACAAGTTGAGAGTCATAAAGCATTGTTTGATCCAGAAAATAACCGGCTCAAATCCTAACAAATATATTTTTTATGGTAAATCTTCCAATGGTACCACCGCAAATTCCTAAACACGCCTCAGCCGTAATAATAGGAGGTGGAGTTATTGGCTGTTCAGTTGCCTACCATTTAGGCAAGCTTGGTTGGAATGATATTGTCTTATTGGAGAGAAAGAAGCTCACGAGCGGAACAACGTGGCATGCGGCTGGATTAATTGCCCAATTGCGTGCAACCGCTAATATGACCAAATTGGCAAAATACTCACAAGAACTTTACAGTAACTTAGAAAAAGAAACCGGCGTGGCAACGGGGTTTACAAGAACAGGGTCAATTACATTAGCTCTGACTGATGACCGTAAAGAAGAAATAATACGTTCGGCCTCTATGGCCCGAGCATTTGGCGTAGAAATTAACGAGATCTCAGAATCTGAAGTCAATGTGATGTATCCCCATTTGAATAGTGAAGGCTTTAAAGGTGCCGTTTACTTGCCTCTCGATGGTCAAGGTGACCCAGCTAATATTTGTCTTGCATTAGCCAAAGGCGCCCGACAGCAAGGAGTCAGTATATTTGAAGGGGTCAAAGCAACAAGTTTTAAAAAAAGCAATCGCACCGTAAATTCAGTCAATTGGGTATCAAAACACTCTGAAGGAACAATAAGTTGTGACTATGTCATTAATTGTGGCGGAATGTGGGGACAAGAGTTAGGTAAATTGGCCGGCGTGAATATTCCACTTCATGCCTGCGAACACTTTTACATTGTTACTGAACCAATACAAGGCTTTACGCAACTTCCTGTGTTACGCGTTCCCGATGAATATACCTATTACAAAGAAGATGCCGGAAAGTTATTAATTGGTGCATTTGAGCCCAACGCCAAACCTTGGGGTATGAAGGGCATCAATGAAGATTTTGAATTTGATCAACTTCCCGAAGATTTTGATCATTTTGAACCCATCTTCGAGCTGGCTTCAAATCGTATCCCAGTCTTAGAAACAGCGGGAGTTCATACTTTCTTTAATGGCCCAGAGAGTTTTACGCCGGATAACGCGTATCACCTTGGTCAAGCCCCTGAACTTGATAATTATTTTCTTGCGTGTGGTTTTAACTCAGTTGGAATTGCCTCGGCAGGAGGAGCCGGTTTAGCCCTTGCACAATGGATTAATGACAACGAAAAACCCTTTGACCTTGGTGATGTTGACATTGCTCGAATGGAGCCATTCCAAGCAAACAAATCCTATTTGTATCATCGGGCAACGGAAGCGTTGGGCTTGCTCTATGCAGACCATTTTCCCTTTCGCCAGAAATCAACAGCTCGAGGTATCCGACGGTCTCCATTTCACCAATTGCTTATTGACCGCGGGGCCGTAATGGGTGAATTGGCTGGTTGGGAAAGGCCAAACTGGTTCGCCAAAAAAAATCAAAACCCATGTTACCAATACAGTTGGAAACGACAAAACTGGTTTGGCAACTGGCAGGAGGAACATTTAGCCATTCGCAATAATGTGGGTTTATATGATATGTCCTCATTCGGTAAAATCCTTATTCAAGGAAAAGATTGTGAGAACTTTCTTAATTACATGTGTGGGGCTAATATGTCGGTCCCAGTTGGTAAAATCGTCTATACGCAAATGCTCAATCGCAATGGGGGTATTGAAGCCGATGTAACCGTTTGTCGACTAGACGAACTAAAATATCTGATGATTACACCCGCGGCAACACGCTTGGCAGATCAATCAAGGCTAGAACGATTGAGTGGCGGTTATAGTGTTACGGTTACGGACATCACTTCATCAGAGGGCGTCTTGGCTCTTATGGGACCAAATTCACGTCAACTACTACGTTCTATTTCTCCAAATGACTTCACGAACGAATCGTTCCCGTTTGGACAGGCAAAACAAATCGAAATAGGCTATGCTATCGCACGTGCTCATCGCGTATCGTATGTGGGCGAACTAGGATGGGAGATTTATATCCCAAGTGAAATGGCATACCATGTTCTTGAAGTTATTTTGGAGGCCGGTCAAGAATATAATCTGAAACTATGTGGTTTACACATGATGGACAGTTGTCGGACAGAAAAAGCATTCAGACATTTTGGTCATGACATTACGGCGGAGGATCATGTTCTTGAATCTGGTCTGGAATTTGCAATCAGTTTAAAAAAGCAAGCGTTTATTGGCCGCGAGGCAGTATTAAACAAAAAAGAAAAAGGCTTAGAACGATGCCTCCTTCAGTTCAAGCTCAATGATGCCGAGCCTCTGCTTTATCACCACGAACCGATTTACCGAGATAACCAACTCGTAGGTTATTTAACTTCTGGAAGTTATGGGCACACCCTCGGAGGTGCCGTTGGGCTAGGCTATGTTCCAATGGACAAAAATGAATCATTAGACCAATTACTGAATTCACGATACTCAATTGAAGTGGCAGGGTCGCTTGTTTCAGCAACAGCGAGTTTAAAACCTCTTTATGACCCAACACAAAAGCGAATGCGCTGTTGATTATCAAAAGTAATCAATGGGAATTATCCAATCTGCGCGAGAAAAGGAATCGTCTCAATCAGCCAAAATGAAATGACTGTAAGCTGGTTCGTGAGCATTAATAGACCGATCGTCACCAATATAACCCCGATAATTTTTTCAACTATCGGTAGATGCTTCTTAAAGCGATTCGATAATTGCAAAAAATGAGTCACAAACACCGCGGATATCAAAAAGGGTAAGCCCAAGCCCATGGCATAGACACCAAGAAGAAACGTACCTTTAGCAACTGATTCTTCTTGAGCTGCTAGGGCTAATATTACCCCAAGTTGAGGGCCGATGCAGGGAACCCAACCGAGTGCAAATGCCAAACCTAATACAAAAGCCCCGAAGGTATGACCGCCGAAGTAATCAGCATTAACCCTGAACTCTCGGTTTAATAGTCCAATTCTAATGATGCCCAGAAAGTGCAATCCAAAAATAATGATCACTATACCGGCAATCTGACCAAAAAGAATCTGATTTCTTAAAAATAACTGACCGAGCGATGACGCGGTAAAACCGAGGAATAAAAATACCACCGAGAGCCCAAGCACAAACAGGCTCGCGGTATACAGAATCCGTTTTCGCGAAACCGCTTGGGATTGTAGCTGGTCATAGGAAACACCACTGATGAAAGCAAGGTAAGGAGGAACAATAGGAAGAATACAGGGAGAGATAAAGCTTAATATTCCAGCGCTGAAGGCTATAAGGATTGATAAGATCATCCCTGAGTCGTATATTTCAAATCCTAACATAGCTTCATCTTAGAGCCCTAGTGACATAGAATAATTATTAGATATAGTTTTTTTTCATGATTCTAATACAAATTATGGTTAACGTGTTTTCTTGCTAAGTCACCAATATGAATAGACGATTAGATACACTTGGTTTGCTGTGCCCTCTCCCAGTACTAAAAATACAAAAGCAAATGCGAATAATGGATTCAGGTGATATACTGACTGTTCTTGCTGATGACCCTGCTTCAGCAGTTGATATTCCCTTCTATTGTAAAGAAAATGGTCACCGCTTGGTCAATCAGTCTCAGATTAATGATCACTGGCAATTTCAGATTAAAAAAAAATAATCGTTATTTTGTATTCACCATTCAATAATTCAGTGATTTATCATAAGAGAATGCCGTGAGTTCCCGAGATAAAAATTTTCTGACCATGAATAAGGGAATAATTTTAGTTGAGCTCAACCGACTTCATTTACGTCCATGCTTTGATTTGAATGTGATTGATTTATTTGTTTGAGCAACTCGTCTCGGCGTCGCATCGCTGTATTGAACTGATGCTCCCAGACATGACCATACCCGCGAATTTTCAGTGGTAAGCCTGCCAACTCAACAACCTCTGGTGGCACATCTTTGAAGTTTAATCTCAAAATAATTTCAATATCATCCTCATAAAACTGAATTAATTGTTTTTGTAACTTGCGCTCAGCAAGATGCTTAAAGGGGTCAATAGCTGTTCCCCTAATTCCTTTGAGAAAACTCAAAACTCTGAAGATATGAATGACCCAAGGGCCGAACTTATACTTCTTTGGTTGCCCATTTGAATCCTTACGAGCAATAAGTGGCGGTGAAAGGTAAAAGTTAACTTTTTGAATTCCAGAAAAAAACTTCTCAGCGTGTTGAGTCGTGTTGAGGTGTAAACGCGCAATTTCATATTCGTCTTTAATCGCAAGCACCTTATAATAACTTTTAGCAACGATATCCCGTAATACTGGTTCCTTAAATTTGTCTATGAGCGTTTGATAGCGATCAGCTAATTTCTGATTTTGATACTGGCATAAGCGCTCATGAAAGAAATTTGCCAAATCGCTTGGAACACTATCAGTGGTGTTTTTTTCGGTTCTACAGTCCTGAGTCAGAATGCTTGAATCTTCAGCTGCCCAACGCCCCACTTGCAGAGCTAGTATATTTTTATCTGGATACGCCCCATTCAACTCAATGGCTCTAGCTAATGCTTGATAGCTCAAGGGGATATAACCTTTTTGCCAAGCAAAACCGAGTATGATCATGTTGGAGTAAATCGAATTGCCCAAAAAGGAACGAGCGAGTTCAGAGGCATCAATATTACTAAATCCTTTTGAATCCACTGCCGCCTCTATCCGTTGAACAAGATTTTCTTTCGGGATGGTGAAATCTGTATCTCGGGTAAATTCCCCCGGCATAGCCGTTGATGAGTTAATAACGACTTTACTTCGATGGGGATTTAATAAGCGTGTACAATCGGATGAAGCGGTCACAATCAAATCGCCGCCAATGATGCAATCAGCTTCTGAATCGGCGACTCGAATTGCCGAAATATCTTCAGGATTATTAGCAATTCGGCAATGGATTGAAACAGCACCTCCTTTTTGTGCTAAACCGGCCATTTCAATGACGCCGACACCTTTTCGGTCCAAATGTGAAGCCATTCCTAGTATTGCACCAATTGTGACAACCCCTGTCCCTCCTATTCCAGTGATAACAATATTAAAGGTTTGATTGATGGCAGGTAATTTTGGGTCAGGAAGTTGCGGAATCGTGATTTCACGTGTTGACTCTTGCTTGGGCTTTGCTCCATCAAGAGTTACAAACGAAGGACAAAACCCATTGAGACAGCTTAGGTCTAGGTTGCAACTCGATTGATCAATCGCTCTCTTTAGGCCAAATTCAGTTTCAACGGGAACAATTGAAACACAATTTGATTGGATTCCACAATCACCACAACCCTCACATACATCGGTATTAATGAAGACCCTTTGCGAGATTTTTGGAAAGGTACCGCGCTTTCTTCGGCGCCTTTTCTCGGCGGCACATGTTTGGAGATATATAATTGCTGTGACACCTGGAACATCTCTAAATTGACGCTGGACAGAGTCGAGTTGATCACGGGTTAAAACCTTGACTGATTGGGGATAATCCGAAGGGTTTACATCTTCTTTGGCGTCATAAATGAGGGCAATTTGTTTGATACCAAAGCTCAATAACTCTAGAGCCACTTGGACAGGGGTCAAATTGCCATCGTTAAGCTGACCACCGGTCATCGCCACTGCATCATTATACAGAATTTTATAAGTAATATTAACGTCGGCCATAACTGCTGCTCGGATCGTTTGCAATCCTGAGTGATTATATGTTCCATCTCCAATATTTTGAAATACATGGCTGGTATTGGAGAATGCTGCTTCACCGATCCAATTTCCTCCTTCACCGCCCATGTGCGTAAAGCCGAGGGTATCTCGATCCATCCACTGCACCATATAATGGCACCCTATTCCTGAATAGGCACGTGAACCTTCAGGGATTTTTGTTGAGGTGTTGTGCGGGCAACCTGAGCAAAAGTATGGTGTACGCGATACAATATTTTCTAAGTTCGCAGTCGCTTGGTGTTCATTAAGTTTAGTTATGGCAGACGCCAGCCGTTCAGTTTCCAAACCCTCTTCGCAAAGGATCCGGCCTAATCCTTTGGCCATAGAAAAAGGATTAAGCTCATACTTGGCTGATAATAGAATATCACCTTGTGAATCGCGATGACCCAGCACACGATAGCGCTTGAGTTGACTAAACAGTGCCTCTTTGACTTGAGCCTCAATCAGTTTGCGTTTTTCTTCAAACACAATGATGAGATCCAATTCCTTTGCCCATTTTATGAATCCTTGGTGAGCAAGAGGCCACGTCATACCGACTTTATAAGCGGTGATTCCAAGATTAACCAGAGCTTTATCATCCAAATCCAAAAGTTCTAAAGCATGCACCAAGTCGAGCCAATTTTTTCCCGCGGCCACTAATCCGATTGTTGCTTTTGATGTTCCATAGACTCTTTGATTGAGTTGATTTACCTCGGCGAAAGCTTCAGCAGCATAACGGCGGTAATCAATTATGCGTTCTTCGCGTTCTTTCGGGGTATCCCAAAGACGGATGTTCAAACCACCCTGTGGTAAATCAAATACTGGATTTTGTAGCTTCAAACGATGGGGGTTGGCATCAACAACTGCTGTTGATTCAATCGTTTCCTTGACACATTTCATACCTACCCAGTTGCCAGAAAACCGTGATAACGCATAACCGATTACCCCGTAATCAAGTACTTCTTGAACTCCAGCAGGTGAAAGGACGGGAATATAGTAATCAAGCATCGCCATGTCGGATTGATGCAAAGTGGTAGAACTCTCGCCGGTATGGTCATCACCTAGGGCTAGGACAACGCCACCATACTTTGAAGTTCCGGACATATTGGCATGGCGCAGGACATCCCCTGAGCGGTCCACACCAGGTCCCTTTCCATACCATAGCCCAAACACACCATCAAATTTACCTTCACCACGCAACTCTGCCTGCTGTGTTCCCCAAATTGCTGTCGCGGCAATATCCTCATTCAATCCCGGATGAAAGACAATATCAGCCGCGGACAATCGGTTGAGTTCGCGAGAGATATGCATGTCCACTCCACCAAGCGGTGAGCCCCTGTAACCGGTAACGTAACCAGCTGTATTGAGCCCCGCCTTTATGTCTCGGGCCTTTTGATTAAGTAGCATTCGAATTAATGCTTGTGTTCCATTCAAAAGAACAGTTTTTTTCACAAGATCATAGCGGTCATCCAAGGTGACGTGCCGAATCTCTTTGCCGGATTGTGGTTTTTCTAACATTTAATCCATTAATTTTGTTGCAGATTATTTGACCAAAAAGTACGAACTCATATCCTGTAAAAACCTGTTATGTGCAATAGTACCAAGCCAATCACTCACTGGAATAATACACTGTGATCAAACTTTAAATCACAGTCATCTATCATAGACACTTTAGCAACAAAATCTTAATGTTGAGTCTTATCCGTGATCACTTAACTGCCGACCAACTGATTCCATACCAAGGAAAAATTGAAAATTTGCTTTCGCAATGTTGAACTGTAGGCGCCCATCAACCGCTATCTTGATTGACACAATATTGATATATAGCTTCGGCCGCTGGATAGTTTATATTACCCATAGGGAAAGCGAGCTTCTCCATGACTATTTTAAAGGAATCAAGCTGCTTTTGATAGCATGTCTGGCTTTCAATCAACTTTTTAAGTTCTTCACTCAGTTGTGTAGAATTAAAATCTGTTCCCAAGCACTCAGGAACTGAATGTGAGTGTGAAACGAGGTTTACAAGTGTCACCGTGTTAATCAGAAGCATACGTTTTATAATCTGACGTGTAAACCAATTATCAAAATCATATCCAATGACCATTGGCGTTTGACTTGCGGCAAGTTCAAGAGAAACGCTACCGGACATTGCTAGAGCGATTTTACTAGTGCAAAACAGAGCCATTTTGTACTGATCAAACTGTCTGGATGAGATTAACCGAGGGTCAAAAAACTTAATGCTAGATGACCATTGCTCGGTAAACTGATTCGAATATTCAACAATATTGGGAGCCAAGACAACAACAGGTTGAAAGCGAGGGTGCGCATTCAGTACCTTATTTACAGTCGCCGAAAAAACTGGAACGGAGCGTTTGAATTCGCTTTTTCTTGAGCCGGGTAAAATCAAAAGGATGTCTTGGTCAAGGTCAATTCCCATAGATTTAATCACCGTGTTATAGTCTTTGGGAGTGATTTGACAAAGCCGGGTTATTGGATGCCCAACAAAACTTCCCGATATCGCATTCTGATCAAGAATTTCTTTTTCAAAGGGAAATAGGTAGAGGATATGGTCATAAAATTGCTTTACCTTGGTGATCCGGTTTGCGCGCCAAGCCCAAACAGTGGGTAGAACATAATGGATAATGGGTTGTGAAAATTTATGAACCTTTAATTCTTTTGCGAGACGAATAGAAAAATCTTGGCTGTCAACAGTAATGACGAGATCATAGTTTTCTCTGATTATGGTATGGGCAATTGAGTTCTTTAACCGAACAAGGTGCCGATAATGCTTGAGAACTTCAAAAAGCCCCATGATCGCTAATTCATCGTAAGGGTACACTACTTTAAGCCCCTCCTTGACCATTAACGGACCACCGACACCGTGGATTTCAATCGTCGGAAAATACAGTTTTAAGCCCGCCATTAAATCAGCGGCAAGCCGATCTCCTGATGGCTCTCCGGCTAGGATAAATACGCGCTTTAGGTTTTGACTTCTTGTTTTACTTTTGACCAAAGGAAAAGCCCCTTTTCATTAGCAAATTGAATGACCCTAGGCCTATCAAGTATGATTGTTAGATTTGACTCGATAACAATTCCCGCCAATCCTAACTGATGAACAAGTTCAATAGTCGTTAAGCCAATTGTCGGCAGATCAACTCGTAAGTCTTGGTTTGCTTTGGAGCCTTTGTATAGCAATCCACTTGGCACAACCGTTGATTGACTGTTCACAAATTCTTCAAGAAGTGATTTGAGCATCCAATCTGTCCCTAACCCAGTTTCAAGACCCCAACATATTTGGTTTCTAACAATTGTTGCTTGACCAACATCAACTTGACCAAGGGCAGCCATGATTTCTTCAGCTCTTAAAGCATCAATCTCATCAAGCGCGCTGGGTTGAGCAACCGTGAGGAAACCCTCATGGGTTATGAAATCAACAAGAAACTCATTAATTCCCCTGATCTTAAAGCCCAACTGTTCAATTTTATTGAGGAAACCTCTGAGTACTTTATCGTCTCCCCCCGCAATCTCTGACCCGTGGTTGTCCATGGCCGCATATTCATTATTAATATCAAGCCGATTAACCCCTCCGACAAGAACTATGTTTTGAGCACCTTCAAGCCGGCATCGCTGAAGTTCGCTTAAAAAATTATGGAGATTGATTTGTCTGCAGCTAGGGTCAAGATGTTCATGGCGAGAACCTGGTAAAGACAAAATTTTAATTGACCAATCTTGATCTTGCAGTTGCTTGAAAATTATTTCTGGAAGAGGACCAGAGCCTCCGATCATGACAAAGGAAGATTGGCAAGATTGTTTCATTTTGGCTTTGAGGTAGGTTTTAGATATTCTCTTTTACTTTTTTCCTGACAAAAACGAATGATATCGGGAACCAATGAATCCTCAGTATAGTCTTGTTTGCCAAGCTCTTTGATTGCCCCCGTAAACGATTCGTGATCACACAAAAATTCAAATGCTTTTTTTAATTCAACAATTTTTGTTGCCGAAATGTCACTTCTTCGCAAGCCAGGAAGATTTATTTGGACAAGGTCTCCCATCGGATTATCAACAAAGCCATAAGGAATGACATCTTTTCGAACGAGTGTCACCGCCGCAATAAAGGCTCCTTTGCCAATTCGAACAAACTGGTGAACCCCGCTTAAACCACTGATTCTTACATCATCCTCAATGATACAATGTCCCCCAAGAGCGACTTGATTGGCAAGAATTACATTATTCCCAACCATCACATCATGCCCAACATGGGAACCTGTCATTAATAAACAATCATCACCTACCTTGGTAAGCCCTCCTCCGTGTGCAGTACCAGTGTTTAAGGTCGCACCCTCGCGGATTTTATTTCGCTTGCCAACAACGAGTTGTGTTTTTTCTCCCTGATATTTTAAATCTTGGGGAACCTCACCAACACACGCATACTGATAGATCACGGTATCGGCACCAATGCACGTTAAACCCGTGACAGTTGCAAATGGCTTAACGTGCACGCGCTCTTCTAAAGTGACCTCATCACCGATAAAGGCATGTGCCTCAACAATACATCCTGGACTGATTGTTGCATGGGGTGAAACAACTGCTGTTGGATGAATCGAAGCATCAAGAGAAGGCATTAGTGGCTCATTCATCAAGTAATTCCCACATGGCTGTGATGGAAGCTTCAGCCACGATCCGGTCAGAAACTTTTGCTTCACCTTCAAATTTCCAAACAAAGCGCCGCTGGCGAACCACTTTCATATGCAATTCTAAATTATCGCCTGGAGCTACCATTTTACGAAATTTAGCATTATCAATGGCGACTAAGTAAATCCCTAGTTTGCGGTCAATCATGTCTAATGTATGACTGACAATGATTGCCGCGGTCTGAGCCATTGATTCAAGAACATAAACTCCAGGCATGATGGGGTTATCTGGAAAATGTCCCTGAAACTGAGGTTCGTTGTTCGTAACAGATTTGTGGCCAATTCCACCTTTCCATTTCTCAACGCGGGTCACTTTATCGATAAGGAGTAGAGGAAATCGATGCGGAATCATTCGCTTGATTTTTAGCAAGTCAATATCGACAAAGGTTGCAGAATTTATTTCGTTCATTGTGTTCCTTGGTTAGATAAAAATCATGATTATTGTGCAATAGAAGTTTTTTCAATATCAGCTATTTCCCATGGGTCGGCATAGCTTTCAAGTTCAGTTCCATCACCAATTTGTTCATTCATAAATGAAACAAGAATATCGGATATATCTAATAATTCAGAATGCCAAAAAACACTGTCGTGAGTGAGAACCAATTGGAAGTCCATTATTTGGGTTAATTGATTCATGAACTGGAAGAGAATTTGATTAAAGACTGCCTGTTCAGTGGCATTCCATGAGTTGATTAAAAACTCTTTTTGGTCTTGCTCAAGCCTTACACGAGCCGCTTTATCATCAAATTTTTTTGCGAGTTCTTTGAAATCCGGCTCTTGCTTCATATTCACTAACTGTTCTTCCTCTTGTGCAAGTTGTGCCGATTTTACTTCATTCTCAATTTTAAGATCGCTTAGGACTCGAGCTGCCTGTCTTGATACTCTTTGACCGTAATTGGAGTTTGTATAGATCAGATCAGTGTTGATAACAACAACTGATGGCAAAACCGGGAGATATAAGTTTCTGTCCGAATTTTGCGTTTGGGAATAAATTGGAAATGAACTAAGTCCAAGTCCGAGTACACATCCTAGGAAAACACGTTGGATCAATTGAATCATTTAAAATGAAGAGGAAAGAGTGAACTCAAAGTTTAGTTTTTGATCCCCTTTATATATTAAAAGTGGGCGAGATAGGTTTAACCTTAAAGGACCAAACGGGCTATTAAAGAAGAGAGAAGCGCCAATACTTGAGCGTAACTTAAATGAGTCATCAACAAGGCAGCTGTCACCATCTTTAATGAGATCAAGACATAAGGTATTTTCTCTCTTAAAATCAACTTTTTGGTCTAACCCCCAAACCGACCCGGTATCAAGAAAAACTCCCCCTTTTATTCCAGCATCACCCCCAAAACCAAGTGGAAACTGACTCTCTAGCCGCATTGCTGCAAAGTAATTACCTCCTAAAGATTCATTATTAATAGATCGTGGACCGATCCCTCCTGGAGCAAAACCTCGCAAGATACTTGTATTCGACTGGAAGCGGTCAGATAACCGTGTTGCCGGACTCCTACTTCGAACGATACCCCCTTCAAGTGTTGCCATATAAACCACTTCCGACCCGAGGGGAGTATATCGCGCGTTCAGTTCTCCTCTGGTTCGCAATGTATTGTGTGAATTGTTACCAAAATATATAATCTGACTAAACCGACCAGAAAATCCACTACCTCTATCGTAACCGGCTCCAATACGGTTGAATGAATACGCATATCCAAAACTGATACGGCGGTTGATCTTAATGGCATCCTTACCCAAGTCCTCTAAGAGGATTTTTGAAATTCCACTGTAAGTAGAGGGTGAAAGTCTTGAAAACCCAACATTGAGAGTCAGTCTACTGTAGCGTTCTAAAGGGAAACCTAGAGCATTATAGAGAGTAAACTCATCCACATTAACAACATCCGAATCAGTAGCACTACTGCTCCAGCCAAAGATTCCTTCATAGCTGATATTCTGATCAAAAAGTCTGGGTTCGTAAAACGAAACATTGGTGTCTTGACTACCTGACCCTAATTCAAAGGATAATCCTAGGGTTTGTCCGCGACCAAGAAAATTACGTTCAGTTAAACTGACATTACCTGACAATTTTGTCTCTGGTGAATAACCAAGACCAAATGCAAGACTCCCGGTCAGAGCTTCGTCAACATTGACAGTATAAGCAACTTGTGTGGAAGAAACTTCACGTGCTTCCACTTGAACGTCAGAAAATAACCCTAATGCTCGTATCCGCGCTGCTGCTCGAGAGATTTCAGCAGGTTGTAAGGGATCTCCCTCTACAATTCTGAACTCTCGGCGAATAACACGGTCCAATGTTGTTACATTACCTTCTATATCAATGCGGTCGACAATAATCCTCTCACCTCGTTCAATCTTGAAGTTAACATCAATACTATTGTCTTGATTTTTCTTGGTCTCGGGTGTCACCCGGATGAAATTCAATCCCTGCTCAGAAGCATAAAACTGTAATCGTTCAACCGAATCGCTGAGAGTTAGTGGCGAAAATATTTGCCCTTCGCTAAGTTTGGATTGTTCTAAGAAAAGTGTGGGGTCAATTTCCTCAAATGCACTTGACGCGGTAATATTGCCATAGTTAAATTGCTGACCTTCACTGATTTTAAATGTAATTAGGAACGCATCTCTCTCACGGGTCAGTTCTGTGGAGACAGATTCTATCTCAAAATCAACATACCCATTGGCTAGATAAAAATCATTCAATAGAGACTTATCCAGTTCAAGACGCTCGGCAAAGTAGGTATCATTTTTTACAATAGTACGCAAAGTCGAGGCTTGCTTGGAACTGAGTACTCGTCGCAAGCGTCGGTCAGTAAATGCTGAATTGCCGATAAAACTCAATCGTTCAATTTCAACGACTGAGCCTTCAACAATTTCAAACACCAAATCAACACGATTGTTTGAACGACGGATAATAAATGGCGTAACGTCTGTAGCAAACCGACCGCGTGCATAATAGACCAGAGAGATAGTTCCCGCGTCCTCTTTGGCTCTTGAGGGTAAGTAAACTTGACGAGGTTTTGATAAAATCAAGGTGGCGAGCTCTTCATCATTGATTCGTTTATTTCCTTCAAAAGCAATTTGATTAATTGTTGGGTATTCCCGCACGGTGATTTCAAGAGCACTATCACGAGGAACAATCGAAATTTCTTCAAAAACACCGCGGTCGGACAAAGCACGAAAGGCCTGATTAATCGCACTTGCACTAACCGAGCCTGAACTCGGCAAATTTGCAATTTCGATAACGCTTTCAGTGTCAATCCGAAGGTTCCCTATGACTTCAATCCGATCATATTGAAAGGTTTGAGCATAAAGGGATGCTGAGAAAAACAGAAAAATTAATACGCTAAAAAAGGCTTCCTTTAACCAAATGAATTTAGCCAATCTACATCTCCACTATAATTATCATCAACGAACTCATTATGTTTAGTTCCCCGATTCATCAAAAAAATTATATAACAAACCTTGTTATGGTACAAAATCTATGCAAGATTAATCTAATTTTGTTCACTCTTAGCAGGTCAAATCATTATAAATTGTAAATACAAAAATACTACTGATAATTGCTATCCCAATGATTAATGCACTCTTCTTGATGGTCTGATTTATTTCTTGACCAGTCAACTTGGTGTAACCATAAAAGACCAAATGTCCTCCATCTAAAATAGGTATGGGTAAAAGATTAATAAATCCAATTGCTGCGGACAAAACAGCAATAAGAAAAATAAATGAGTCCCAACCCTGCTGAGCCGCTGAGCCGGTCATTTGGGCGATGCCAATAGGTCCTTGGAGATTGCACGAGCTGATTTCGGCGGTAACAACTTTGGTTAAACCCTGAATACTCCCCATAATAATTGAGTATGTTTGCGAAAGTCCAATCCCAATTGCGTCAATTGGCCCTGGTAAATACGTGGCGAGTTCAAGCGATAACCCCATTGACACTCCAATAATCATTCGCTTCTCAAATTCGCCGTTCGCATTAGGAATATCCTGTAATTTCGCTGCCAACGATACATTAAGTATTTCGCCATTACGCCAAATAACAAAAGGCATGGTATTTCCATTTGATTCCGCAATGATGGGACCTAAATCGGTTGCCTTTTGAATTGATTCTCCATTGACCGACAGAATGACATCACCTGACTTTAATCCGGCTATATCAGCTGGCGAGCGTAGGTTTATGTTATCAATTAACGGGGGGAAAGGATATGGACCTAGAACATCATAAACTTGGTTGTCTCTTCTCACCGTGTAGATTTGTAAAGTGTTGACATCCGCAGCAATTCCATACTGATAAAGGTCGCTTAATGATGCAATTGAAACGCCATTAATCGCTTGAATCTCGTCATTAGGTAAGAGTTCATTTTGAAATGATTCTGGAAGTGGTTTAACCGACTGAATGGTGATTGGTTCTTTGATAAAACCTTGATGTGTGATCATCCCTGTAAAAAGAACTATAGCCAAGATAAAATTAGCTAATGGACCGCCTGCAACAGCAATAATTTTACTGGTGATCGACACATCATTTGGACTTGTACCATGAGGAGCTGTTTCATCTAGGGCTTCGTCTGCATGACGATCGGTTTTTGAGGAATTGATGTGTTCATCCCCGACCCCTGGTATCAATACATAACCGCCAAGTAAAATGAGTGAGAATCGCCACTTCGTTCCACGTTTATCAATAAAATTCAGTATTGATGGTCCAAATCCGACCGAAAACGCCTCGACATGCAAACCGCATAACCGCGCTGCTAAGTAATGCCCAAATTCATGAACAAATATAACAATCCCTATCGCAAAAAAGAATGCAATGAGAGTTTGCAGAGAATTAAATAGGCTGATAAAATATTCCATATGCAACAATCTAACTGTATGGCTCTCAAAATTCCCAATACTGCAAAATAAGGACAAATAAACCAGCACCGGTCAGGCCATCAAACCTATCCATAAATCCACCATGTCCCGGAAGAAGATTAGAACTATTGCTGAGCCCGGCTTGACGTTTGAGCCAACTAAAACTCAAATCGCCGATCTGTGACGCGACAGAAACAAAGAAAAGTATTCCGGCTAGTTTTGTCAATGCCACATTTAGATTTGTGAAGTACATTGCCAATATAATGCCTAAAATAATGGCCAATAACCAACCACCTATAACTCCTGCCCAAGTTTTATTCGGACTAATCTTAGGAATGAATTTAGGGCCGCCTATGAGCTTTCCGGCAAAATAACCTCCGACATCGGTTCCAATGACGGCAATAATGACGACGATGACCCATGAAACATTGACTTGATAAAGCAGGGCCAAACCTAGGCTTGAATATATCATTGCCAAAAATAGACAAGCTGAACTCAATGATCTAACGCCGACTATCAATAGACTGATAGATACAATGAATGCGAGTAAAAGGTAAAAAAAGCTTTGCTGTGGGTCACTCAATAGTTGAAGACAACTTCCTAGTACAAGAAAAAAGCCGAGAGCACCAACAATGGGATGAGTGTACTTTTGCTTATTTGGTCTCTGATATGTTGTCGGAAAAGTACTTAACTCGTAATACATCAAACCAACAACAAAGCCGATAAAGATAACAAAACTTATTTGCCCTGCCCATAAAGCAAAGCTCCCGATACCAACAAGAAACAAAGATGAGGCTAATCGAGGAGTGAGATCTTGGAACTTTGCGATCATACTTTCATTGTAATTGAACCAAACCGTCTAATCTTGTGCTCAAAATTAACCACGTGTTCCTTGAATCGCTCAGGCGTAAACTCGGGCCATAAAACATCATCAAATACGATTTCTGAATAGGCTACTTGCCACAATAAAAAATTTGAAATTCTCGTTTCTCCTGAAGTGCGAATAATCAGTTCGGGGTCAGGCATGTAATGGGTAAATGAATGCTTATTCAGGACCGATTCATCAATTTGCTCTACGTTTAAATGACCTGCCAAAGCTTGGGTGGCAACCGCTTGAGCCATTTTTACTATTTCGTCTCTGCCACCATAATTGATGGCAATTGTAAGAACAAGTTTATCGTTGCTATGGGACGCCAACTCAAGCTGACACATTTGATCAACGAGTGACTGATCAAATGCTGTGCGGTTGCCAATAAATTTAATTTTAATTCCCTTCTCAACGAGTTCTCTCGATTCAGAGCCAATATATTTGCGGAATAAATCAACGAGCCCATTAACTTCTTCGTCACCTCGTTTCCAATTCTCTGTCGAAAAAGCAAATGCCGTAAGAAATTGCACTCCAAGTTCAGGACAGATCTTGACAATATCTCGTAAACGTTCTGCACCACGCTGGTGTCCCTCAATCCGTGATAATCCACGTTGCTTGGCCCAACGCCCATTGCCATCCATGACCAAACCTACATGTGTGGGCATATTTTTGGTTACCGATGGTGATAAAGCAACGTTAGTTTTCATGAATCATTCATTCTCAGACGGCCATTATTTCGGATTTTTTTCGCTCCAAGACAGAGTCAACATTGTTAACAAACTTATCGGTCAGTTCCTGAATCTCATCCGACCAAAGTTTGAATTCATCTTCACTCAACCCATCGTTTTTAGCTTTCTTCAACTCATCCATACCATCACGGCGTATGTTACGCAGGGCTACACGGGTATTCTCAGCGTACGTTGCGGCAACTTTGGACAGTTCCGTCCGACGTTCCTCGTTGAGTTCGGGAATAGGTAACCGAAGTACGGTCCCCTCTACAACAGGATTAATGCCTAATCCAGAGTCTTGAATAGCTCTAACGACATCATTCAAAATTGTTTTGTCCCAGACTGTGATTGTTAACATGCGGGGTTCAGGAACATTGACTGACCCACATTGATTAAGCGGCATTTGGCTTCCATATGCCTCCACCGTGATCGAATCGACCATTGAGGCTGAGGCACGCCCTGTTCGTAACCCAGCAAACTCTTGCCGAAGTGAACTAATTGCACCATTCATGCGCCTTTCATATTCGTTGATATCTAGTTCAAAATCCTCCATCGATACTCCTTCTTCTACTGCTTCTCAGCTATTCAAATCAATTGATAATTGTACAATCGCCATCCCCAAGAAGAATTTTTTCCATGGCACCTTCCTTGAAAACTGAAAATACAACGATGGGTATGTTTTTGTCTCTTGCCATAGCAAGGGCTGAAGTGTCCATAATCTTTAGGTCTTTTTTAATCACTTCATCAAATGATATCGTATCATACTTTTGCGCCGATAGATCATCTTCTGGATTTTTATCGTAAACACCATCAACTTTGGTTCCTTTGAATACGATCTCACATTCAAGCTCACTTGCTCGTAAGGCTGCCGCAGTATCAGTTGTCACATAGCAATTTCCTGTACCCGCAGTAAAAATACACACACGTTTCTTATCTAAGTGCCGCAAGGCCCTTCGCATAATATAAGGTTCACACATTTCATCTAATCTAATCGCTGACAAAACTCGTGTATCAACACCGACTGATTCAAGTTTTGCCTGCATTGCCAAGGCATTCATGACCGTTCCGAGCATCCCCATGTGGTCGGCAGTCGTTCGCGGTATGCCTTGCTGCGAAACAATATTGCCACGAAAGAAATTTCCACCGCCCAAGACAAGGCATGTTTCAACACCGAGATTATGCACGGCTTTAATTTCATTTGCTATACGTGTAAGTGTTTCGTAGTGAATACCAAATTGGAGTGGTCCCATTAAAGCTTCACCAGAAAGTTTTAAAAGAACTCTTTTGTATAGTGTTTGGGGCAAATAATACTCCTTGATTAAAAACGATGCGTTGGATTAAGTTAACGACAACTCTTCTTAATCTAAATCTAAATTGCCTCAATATCAACTTATTGCGGATGTATATCTTATATGGAGGATTAAATTGAACAATTGAGCGGTGATCAATGCATACTTATTTCCGGTCCAACTGGCTCTGGTAAGTCTTATCTTGCGTTAGAGTTGGCCACTTTATTTGATGGAATCATTGTTAATGCTGATGCCCTACAAGTGTATTCCTGTTGGGAATTATTAACCTCGCGCCCTACCCCTGGAGATCATGCCAGAATTCCCCATTTGCTTTATGGACATATTTCATGTCAATTAGATTACTCGGTCGGTGATTGGCTTAACGATGTTAAGTCAGTGATAGAAAAGTACCCGCAAAAACCATTGCTGATTGTAGGAGGAACTGGACTTTATTTCACCGCATTAACCATGGGACTGTCTAAAATTCCAGCCATCTCACCCGAAATTCGCCAACATAGCCTTCACTTTTATGTGACTGGAAAACAAGATATCATGCTTGATGAATTGCGTGAGAAAGACCCTGATACGTATGCCTTGCTGGACCGCAAGAACCCCCGTCGAATTCAAAGAGCTTGGGAGGTCTATAAGTCAACTGGTAAAGGATTGTCGGAATGGCAAAAGAAGCGAACTTCTCCTTTGGTCAACGTAGCTCAATTTAAGACCATATTGCTCAATGTCAGCAAACCGGTGACTGAGGCTCGTATAAAAGCAAGACTCGATAAGATAATTGCCTTGGGAGTGGTTGAGGAATGTCGGAGAAATCATTCAATGATCCAGTCAAATCGACCCGCCTCAAAAGCCATTGGAGCCATTGAATTTACGCAATTCATTGAGGGCATGAGCACCTTAAATCAGGCTAAGGAACGAGTTATAATTGCGACCCGACAATATGCTAAACGCCAAAGAACTTGGTTTCGGAATAAATTTATTGAGTGGAACTCTTATAATTTCGATAATCCGCAAGAGGCCACAGGTCGTATCATTGCTTCACTCACATCTCACGATTTTGAATGATACAATTTCTTTGGCTAACGAGAGTGCTTCAATGCTTATTCTTCAAAAAAAAGCGGTATGTCCATCAAATATTAAGTCACTACTACTGGTCAGACCAACCACGCAATTTTAACTTTAGCGAGTCACAATCTCTTCGCCCATAAGAAGGGTTGGTAAAAAAGTTGATATGCTTGGAACGTAGGTGACAATGATCAGGAAAATAAAGAGAATTCCAAGAAACGGAAATGCGGCTCTAATCACGTCAAAAACTGACATGTTGGCGACTCCAGAAGTTACAAAAAGGTTTAGTCCCACTGGCGGAGTTACCATACCGATCTCCATATTAACGACCATAATAATTCCCAAATGAAGTGGATTAATTCCAAGTTCAATGGCAATGGGGAAGACTAACGGAGCCACAATAACTATAAGTCCCGATGGCTCCATAAATTGTCCACCAATCAATAAGATCAGGTTAACGAGGATTAAAAAAACCACTGGACCAAAGCCACTGTCTAAAATTGCTTCAGCAATTTGTTGAGGAACTTGCTGTTCCGTAAGCACGTGCTTGAGAATCAGTGCGTTGGCAATAATAAAAAGCAAAGTTACAGTCAGTTTCCCGGCTTGATAGAGTGTGTCAATGTTGTCATGGTGAAAAAATACTGTGAAAACTGATTTGAGTTGTGTTGAGAGAGCAAGGCTTGACCCATCACGAGGTTGTACGAGTGGACCAATATCGCGATAAATAAAGTTGGCAATAAAGAATGCATAAACTGCAGCAACAGCAGCAGCTTCCGTGGGTGTGAATACGCCTCCGTAAATTCCGCCAAGAATAATCACAATCAAAATTAATCCCCAGCCGGCATCTCGAGCCGAAACGAATACCTCCTTCCACCCCAACCATTGTCCGCGAGGGAGATTCTTATAAATGGCCAATATATAAATGGATATCATGAGCATGCCCCCAGCGATTAATCCTGGAATTACCCCGGCGAGGAACATACGACCCACAGAAACGTCAGTTGCCGAACAATACACGACCATTACAATTGATGGGGGAATGAGTATTCCAAGTGTACCAGCGTTGCATATGATTCCTGCCGAAAACTCTTTTGAATACCCTACCTCGCGCATCCCAGCAATCACAATTGATCCAATAGCAACAACAGTGGCTGGTGAAGATCCGGACAAAGCAGCAAATAACATACAGGCAAAAACACCTGCTATGGCGAGTCCACCTGGAAAGTGCCCGACAATAGCGATCGAAAAGCGGATAATTCTGCGAGCAGTTCCGCCGGTGGTCATAAACGTAGACGCTAAGATAAAAAAGGGAATTGCTAGCAAAGTATAATGTGAAGCCATCGCTTGATAAATTGATTGGGCGATAGAAGCCATTGAGGTGTCGGATAACACCAACAAATACAATATTGAAGACAAGCCAATCGAAATTGCAATTGGAACACCGATGATTAATAATCCAATAACAAGCAGAAACAGCAGGACAACAGACATTAGATACTACTCGTTTTCCTCAAGTTCGTGGCTAGCAATCATCTTATCCGCGTGACCGTGCCATATTCTTACGGTTACCTGGACTAAGCGAATAAATAAAAGTGTCACGCCAACGGGTAAAATAAGGTAGGGAATAAACCGCGGTAGTTTTTCATAGGGTTCATTTTGATTGATGAGAGGTTCCAAAAAACGAAGGAAGTCAAACATGGGGATTTGCACGGTTTCGTACCACGCTCGATCACGGGTGGTCCAATCTATTCCGGTCGGAATCCAGCGCCCAGTTGTTTCATAAAGACCAACAAAAGGAGCCCAGTAATCCCATGCGCCCTTGAGCAGAAAAAAAGCATAAGCAAGGCAAACAACAGCTGCAATTAGCCCAATTAATCGTCGTAATTGCGGGGACACCCACATGATTAGGACATCAACACCAAGATGTGCTGATATTTTGAAACAGTGGCTCACTCCAAATAAAATAAGCCAGGCGAATAAGTGGGACGTAACCTCCAAACCCCAGATTAGGCTGTCATTAAAAACATAGCGCAGAACAACGTTAGTAAACGTGATTAGAGTCATCAACGCGAGGATGATGGCAATACCAACTTGCTCAATTCGATCGATCACAGTGTCTAACACACTTGATTTGAACAATAAATCGGGCAATTGAGAATATTCTCAATTGCCCAAAGATTTAATGCATCATGTTGATTTCTTGGGCGGCAGCAATGTTTTCTATTCCGACTTGATCTTCAAATTGTGACCAAACAGGCTTCATGGCATCAACCCATTGGCTTCTTTCTTCATTTGAGAGGGTACGGACAACACCACCGGCATCAATAATTGCCTGGCGTGCTTGTTCATTCACTGCAAAGGCTTCAGAGTTTCGAGTTTGCGTTACTTCTTGTAGAATTTGCGCCAACTGGTCGCGTACATCAGAGTCAAGACCATCCCACCAATCGACAGAGACAACAACCAGATAATCGATAATTCCATGATTGGTTTCAGTGATTCCATCTTGGACTTCAAAGAATTTTTGCCCATAGATATTCGACCACGTGTTTTCCTGACCATCCACAGTCCCCGTTTGAAGTGCTCCGTATACTTCGCTAAATGCCATCGGCTGTGGTGACCCGCCCAAGGCTTCAATCTGGGCCACGAGAACATCGGAGTTTTGAACTCTAAATTTAAGTCCCGAAGCATCTGACGGTAACATCAAAGGTTTATTGGCTGAAAATTGTTTTAAGCCATTGTGCCAGAATTCCAATCCTCGAATACCTCTTCTGAGCATTGAGTTTTTGATTGCTTGACCCGTATCAGATTGCTGGAAGGCATCAACTGCTTCAATGTTTTTAAACATAAATGGCAGATCAAAAATTCTAAATTGCTTAGTAAATTGTTCAAATTTTGACAAAGATGGGGCCGCAAAATGGACATCCCCATTCAGCATTGCCTCTAAGACAGTGTCATCATTATAGAGGCTTGAGTTTGGAAAAACTTCCATACACGCAACACCATTCATTTCGGTGTTGATTCGTTCCTGTAGTAGCGAAGCAGCGATACCCTTAGGGTGGCGGTCTGTATTGGTTACGTGGCTAAACTTCATGACCATTTCACCGCTATCACATGCCGCAAATCCTGCGGATGCGAACAGTAAAGTGCATGAAGCGACTATTGTTGCAATTATTAATCGCATTTTTATTCCTCCTAAAAATTGAAATATCTACGGAATGAACACGTTCATTCACAGGGATTTTTATAATATTTTTTGTGAACTTCAAATCAATTTTGCTTAAATCAGTCGCTATTGAATACGCAATGAAATCTTTTGGAGTTTCACCATATGAAGTTATGATAGAAAATTATGTCAGGATTATTCAGAGCAATGTAATCAGTATCTTTCATCTTTAGTGTAACAGATAAGCCCATGCAGTTTTCAAAGTCCTATCCAACACCTATTAACAACAGCAAGATTCAAGGAGTAGTAGGGAATGAGTTGTGAAACAGAACTTGCACACCGCCCGAATAACAGCACTGGTCACGTTGATGGCGTTAAGCGACTGTTGACCATTATGGTACAACTGCGAGACAAGGAAAACGGTTGTCCTTGGGATCTGGAGCAAGATTTTAGTTCGCTGACTTCAAGTGTTCTTGAAGAGGCTTACGAAGTCGTTGATGCAGTTCGCTCTAAGGAAAATCAGAAAATTGAAGAGGAATTGGGAGATCTCTTATTCGCAATAATTTTCTATGCCCAAATAGGTTCCGAGACGGGTGCTTTTAGTTTTAACTCTATCGCTCAACTGGTCGCTGAAAAAATGATTCGGCGCCATCCCCATATTTTTGCCGATGGAGAAAAAGTGGCATTAGCTCAACAACAGCGAATAAACTGGGAACAATCTAAGAACCAAGAACACAAAGGGACACAAACAAGCATTTTTCAGCGATTAACATGGGGGTTGCCAGCTTTATCTCTTGCCAACAAGGCTAATAATTATGATCCCGGTCTTGGCGACGCCAAATCCTCTGGCCAGGTATTCAATTTACAATCTGAATTACAGGACATTATCAGGAAAATTAAATTGCAGCGTACAAATGAAGATATGGAGGAGCTATTTGGGTCTTTACTCTATGAAGTAACGCGCTTGGCTTCATCTCATGCAATTGATCCTGAATTGGCATTACGAAATTATATTCAATCCAAAGTTAAAAGTTGGGACAGCAATAGTAGTTCTGACCCCCATTCTATAAATAATACGAGTAAAAGAGATAAATGATAATGCGTCAAATAATAATTGATACGGACCCAGGCCAAGATGATGCGGTCGCGATAATGCTCGCACTCGCAAGCTCTGAATTAAAAGTGCTAGGAATAACCACAGTGGCCGGTAACGTTCCCTTGGAATTGACCGAACGCAATGCCCTTATGATTTGTGAAGCAGCTGGCTTTCCAAATGTTCCCGTTTTTAGAGGTAATGCTGAGCCATCGAAAAGGAAACTCATAACAGCGGAGCATGTTCATGGTAAGACTGGACTTGATGGAATGAAGTTGTTTGAACCGACCATCCAACTTCAATCAACCTCTGCAGTTGACTTCATAATCAACACGATTCGTAAGCATAATTCTAATACTATTACACTTTGTCCTTTAGGCCCACTCACGAATATTGCCGAGGCATTGACAAAAGCTCCCGATATTGCAGCCAGAATCCAGCAAATTGTTCTGATGGGTGGAGCCTATTTTGAAGTAGGCAATGTAACTCCGACCGCCGAATTTAATATTTTTGTTGATCCCGAAGCAGCCCACATCGTGTTTCGCTCTGGTGTACCAATTACAGTTCTACCATTAGATGTAACCCATAAAGTACTTTTAACGGACGAACGAATATTAAGAATAGCTTCAATTGGTAATCAGATGGGTCGGGAGGTCGCCAATATGGCTAGTTTCTTTGAGCGTTTTGACAAAGAAAAATACGGTTCAAATGGGGCACCCTTGCATGACCCGACTGTTATCGCCTACCTGCTCTACCCTGAGATTTTTTCTGGCCGCTTTATTAACGTTGAGATTGAGACCCAATCAGAATTAACTAGGGGAATGACAGTAGCAGATTGGTGGGGCGTAACTGACCGAGTGGCCAATGCCATGTTTATCGGTGACGTTGACAGTGATCAGTTTTTTGAAATTCTAATTGAACGGCTTAGTAAATTGCCATAGTCAAATTGATAACTTTAGGTTGCTATTATCATGATTGCTTTCAAGCATAGTTATTCAGAATTACCTAGTCCTTGCTTTGCAAGAGTTAACCCGACTCCTGTATCGGCTCCACAAATTATTAAGATTAATACCAAATTAGCTACAAAATTAGGTTTTGATCTTGATTATTTCAAAACTTCCGACGCAACTAAAATTTTTTCCGGCAACTCAGTTTCTGAAAATTCAAAGCCGATTGCTATGGCTTATGCAGGCCACCAGTTTGGTAATTGGGTTCACAGTTTAGGGGATGGACGAGCTATATTACTCGGTGAAATTGATACTCCCGAAGGAGTTCGCTTTGACATTCAATTAAAAGGATCTGGTAAGACACCTTTTTCACGCCAAGGAGATGGTCGAGCTTGGTTAGGACCTGTGTTGCGTGAATATATTGTTTCCGAGGCCATGCATCACCTTGGAATTCCCTCAACTCGGTCCTTGTTAGCCTTAACAACAGGTGATATAGTTTACCGGGAAAGACCACTACCTGGAGCCATTTTAGTTCGTGTATCCAGGAGCCATATCCGTGTCGGAACCTTTCAATATTTCTATGCTCGCAATGATTATAACGCACTCAAAAGACTGGCCGATTATTTGATCAATCGCTGCTATCCAGAAATCAAGTATGCCCGAAATCCCTACTTAGCGCTTCTTGAAAGCATCGTTGAGCGCCAAATCAAGCTGGTAGTTCAATGGCTGGGAGTGGGATTTATTCATGGGGTTATGAACACCGATAACACTTCATTATCATGTGAAACAATAGATTTCGGCCCTTGTGCTTTCTTGGATAAGTATCATCCAGAAAAAGTGTTCAGCTCAATTGATTTTAATGGACGTTACTCGTTCTCTAACCAACCCAAGATCATGCAATGGAACCTCACACAATTTGCCGCCACTCTTCTCCCTCTTATTGATTCTAACGTTGACGTAAGCAAAAAATTAGCGAACGAAGCTCTTTCTGAAATTTCAGACCTCTATGAAACCCATTGGCTTGAAATTTTTGGTGCCAAACTTGGAATTAAAACCCCCAATACCAATGATCACAATTTAATCTTAGAATTTCTCACCGCTTTTCAATCGGCAGGGTGTGATTTTACCAAAGCATTTAGAATTCTGTCCGAGTTAGAATTCGATGCAATCACCTATAAAGCATTTGAGCCCATTGCAGAAAATCCTCAATCGTTATTACATTGGTTAAATAAATGGAAGGATCGGCTTTATACTTTAGCTTTGCCTGATTTGGATAGGAGGAAACTCATGCAGCGCAGCAATCCTTGGATTATTCCGCGTAATCATCAAATTGAATTGGCAATACAGGAGTCTCTGGAAGGTGACTACTTTAGATTCAATAATCTAGTCGAAGCACTTAAAAAACCTTATAAAAGGCAAATTAAATATGCGGCATTTTCTAAACCCCCACGGAGCAACGAAATCGTTACAAAAACACATTGCGGGACATAGCGATTAGACTGGTAATGGCTGTTTGCTGGTTTGTCAGTTAAATCATTTGGTTTGTATTCCCTAATCCCTAAATTCGTAATTCATTGCCAACTTAAGGCCTCAATCACTAATACTACAGTGATTATTGATCTATGAAAACGCTCTACAATCATCCCTCTGGATATTAGAGCGTCCTGTTTTTGGTCTAATACAAGCCGCATGAGTTCTCATCCTCAAACAATTCATAGAGTTTAATTCCGAACTTTACACCCATCGTTTTGTGAATGGTTTCCGCTTCCTTTGTGGTAGACGAAGATATGACCAATTTATTGCTCCTCCTTTGAACCATTATTGATAAACTAGAGTGTTCCGAATGATTTCGCTTGACTTCTGACATATAATTGTTGGACCGCAGCTATAATCAGGAGGTCATCATCAAAATTGGGATGTTGGTTTTCGCCTGTTTCCAATCCAATTCAAACTATTTTTGGTCATACAATCGTTCAGTTTAAATCTAAACATCCATCCTAAGAAACTGGACCGTCTCTATGCAATTAGGCCACTCCTCATTGCATTATCGGTATCGTACCCTAGAAAAACCTTGTTTAGTTCAATGTATTCAATCTAATAATGTCCTAATATCCAAGATTAATTTGTTGATTTTTCTTCTAAATAATAGCCATATTGAGCGTCAATCAAGGTGATAGGGTCTTTCAAAATTAAATCGTTCGGAGAAAAAATGTTCGGAAAATATTGTCTGAAATTCAAAGTGATCTAAAGAATGACGCGAGGTGGTCTTTACAATTTATTCTCAATTTGGTAACTTCTTAAAACTGATGTCTTGATAAATTAGTGTAAGTAAAGCCTGTCAACTTGGCCTTAAGGTTATGAATTCTGGAGATTAAATTTTTGAATAAAACTTCATCAAAATCAATCCTTGCGCAGTGCGAAAAAGAAGGTATTCGCTTGACCGAGCAAAGACGAACTATTGTTTCGGTATTGGAAATGGCAAAGGACCACCCAAGCACTCAAGAACTTTATGAAATGGCAAACACGATTGATAAAAATATTTCGATAGCAACCGTTTACCGTACACTCAATTTGTTAGTTAAACTTGATTTTATTGAAAAACTAGAATTTGGTGATGGGATCGCACGGTATGAGGTGGCAAACCGCGATCATCACGACCATCTCATTGATGTCGATACAGGGGACGTCATTGAATTTGTTGATGATGATATTGAACGTCTGCAAAAGAAAATTGCCAAACGATTAGGATATAGACTTTGTGGACACCGAATGGAGTTGTACGGTGTTGCTCTGAATAATGATTAGATTCATAACAGAGATTACAGGGATCTAACCGAATATTAATTATTACTAATTTATTTTAGGGAATCATGGATTTAATCAAAGATATAAAATGTCGCGAAATCCTAGACAGTCGAGGTAATCCGACACTAGAAGTGCAGACATATTTGACTTCAGGTGCAATCGGTTGGGCCGCTGTCCCCTCGGGGGCATCAACTGGAGCTAAAGAAGCTCATGAACTCAGAGATGGTGATCAAACACGATATCTAGGTAAAGGTGTATTGAAGGCTGTCGAAAATGTTAATGGATTGATAGCTGCAAATCTTAAGAATCAAGATCCCTTTGACCAAAAGTCAGTGGACCAATTACTCATTGACCTTGATAATTCGCCTAATAAGTCACAGTTAGGTGCGAATGCTATTCTAGGCGTTTCTATTAGCGTTGCTAAAGCGGCCGCAGTGAGCAGGTCGCTTCCACTTTATAAATATCTTGGTGGAAATGAAGCGAGAACTCTTCCTGTACCAATGTTCAATGTGATTAATGGCGGTGCTCATGCAAATAATCCAATTGATATTCAAGAATTCATGATTATGCCCATCGGCGCAAAATCCTTTAAAGAGGCACTTCGAATGGGAGCAGAAGTGTTTCATAGTTTACGGAAAATTCTTGATCATAATCACCATTCCATTGCTGTCGGCGATGAAGGTGGATTTGCTCCGAACTTACAATCCTCAACTGAGGCTTTGGACTTTCTTCTTCAAGCCATTGAATCTGCCGGTTATAGACCCAAGGACGACATTGTTTTAGCCTTGGACTGTGCGTCATCTGAATATTATCAAAATGATTTATATTATTTTGCTGGCGAAGGAGTCGAAAGAACATCGAGCGAGAATATCGCATACTTAGAGGAATTAGTTTCTCAATATCCGATCAATTCAATTGAAGATGGTTGTGCAGAGGATGACTGGAAGGGATGGCAAAACCTGACCGCGGTTCTTGGAAACAAATGCCAGCTTGTCGGAGACGACCTATTTGTTACCAATCCTACAATTTTAGCTGACGGGATTAGCAAACAATGCGCGAATTCTGTTTTAGTTAAAATCAACCAGATTGGAACTCTTTCAGAGACACTTGAGGCCGTCAACTTGGCTCAGCAGAATAATTATACGGCGATTATTTCGCATCGTTCGGGTGAAACCGAGGATGTAACCATCGCTGACTTAGCAGTGGCCGTTAATGCGGGCCAAATAAAATCGGGGTCAACTTCACGTACTGACAGAGTCGCCAAGTATAACCAGTTACTCCGCATTGAGGATGAACTCGGGAATAATGCAACTTATCTTGGATTAAAAGCATTCAAATTTAAAGCCTAACTGCGATAAATTATTTTCAAATTTGAAACTACTCAGGTATTATCAGTGACAGATTAGTATAGCCTCATCGGCTGAACAAGGATCTTACGGCGGACTGGTATTTTATGTGTCAGGAGCAGGTGCCTCGGGAGCAAACCGTACCATCATTCCCACGATATTAAGTGCGTTCACCCTGCGATTGCGGGTGGTCCCTAACACCCTGCGTCGAACCGCAAAGTCTCGTGCTCCAGCTTCGGTTCAAAAACTCCCTGTTATGTAAAGTTCAAAACTCTGAGCCCTCTTCTCATCAGTGTTTAAAGTGCATACTACTTTACATAACAATTTATCCTCCCAAGTCATTTAACAGAGCCTACAGGCGGCCTTCGGCATTGTTGAAACTCCCCTTTCAACCCGGCACCATGCCCTAGTGGGAGAATTGTCTCGGGAGAAGAAATGGATTACATGCTGGAATACGGTTGTTGTGTCAGTCATGTTCTTTTCCATCCTGTGTTGTGTATGTGATTCTATGATCACAAAATTTTAGGGGTGTCAAAGTTTTATACGGATAAAAAGTATACTAAAAGTGGTGAATTAAAAAAGGACCATTTTGGGGAATCTTAAGAATCTAAGGAGCCTGAGGGAATCTGCTTGAGGATGCCGAAGTGCTTTACCATATATCTTCCTACAAAATTATCTTTTCTATCATCAAGCGATGAGGAGTAATGGATGTTCTTGATGTTATCAAAATCAAGTGTTATGATTGGGATCAAAAATTATGCCACCGTACGAAGGAGACAAGCAATTCGTTGTTGCGGGACTTGTGATTGGTAAACCTCTCCAACTTCGGACGGCTAGAAAGGCAAAAGCTTGTGCTTCCACGTACTGCGGGTCTACTCCCCAATGATTAACCGTTTCAACATTGTGTTGATATAGTTTTTGAATTCTCTCAACCAGGAATCCATTCGCTGCACCACCCCCTCCAATACCCACCCGTTTGGGAATCATTGGAAGCGAGTGCAAAGCCAAATTTAATGCCACGGCAGTGCACTCTAAAAGTGTCGCAAGTTTATCATAAAATGTTAAAGAATTAACGGCGTCAAGTAGGTCATTAAAGTCACTTAGATCAGCTGATTTTGAGTTTAATTTTTGAAGAAAATCTGATGTTATGAAGCGATTAACAATCGCCCTTTTAACGTTCCCTTTTCGTGCCCAGTCTCCATTTCTGTCAAACGCAACATTGCGTTCTTTTTGGCAACACTTATCCATAAGGTAATTGCCAGGGCCAATATCAAAGGCGTTGATAACTCCATTTAACTCTGGCTTTTTGATAATTGGATTGACGAGAGTTAAGTTTGCAATACCACCAATATTGATTATTGCTGTGATTTCCTTAATTTCCAAATATTGGCAAAGGGCATGGTGAAAAAAAGGGGCAAGTGGAGCTCCCTGCCCGCTATTTTTTAGATCACCTTCACGAAAATTACTCACAACGGGTCGATTTACGCAGTCGGCAATTTTAGCCGCATCTCCTGCTTGATGTGTCCGTTTGTTCAAAGGGTCATGTACAAGGGTTTGACCGTGAAACCCAATTAACTCAATCCGAGCAAAATTATTACATAACTTAATATGGGCATCTTCAATAATCTGAGCCGCCTTAGCAACTCCTTCTTCACCCGGCCACTTACCTCTTGCTTGAATTAATATTTTTTGTTCTTCGGATGTAAACGATTGGCTTTGTGTCTGTCCAAATTCAAGAATTGATACTCCGTCAGTTTTTACCTCGGCAACGTCAATCCCATCCATTGATGTTCCTGACATACAACCGAGAACCCATTTAGGTCGAAAACACTTGTCTATCATTCTACAAATCAATTAAATCCGTACTAATTATTGACTAACTACAACATATTTATTTTAGTCCATGACTTTTTTACCCAAATCAGACTTTCTTCGCACTATGGTAGAAAGAGGTTTCTTTCACAGCTGCAGTGATTTAGAGGACTTGGATCATAACTTAAGAACCCAGGTTGTTCCAGCATATATTGGTTTTGATGCAACTGCACAATCTCTTCATGCTGGTAGCTTGATCCAAATTATGATGCTACGCTGGCTCCAAAAGACTGGTCATAAACCGATAGTATTAATGGGTGGAGGAACGACTAAAGTTGGCGACCCTTCATTTCGTGCCAGTGAGCGCCCTCTTTTAGATATGAATCAGATTGAAGCCAATATTACAGGAATAAAACAAGTCTTTGAACGCTTTATTGATTTTAACTCAAAGCCAACTGGCGCACTCCAGGTCAATAATGCTGAATGGCTTGATAACATAAACTATATTGAGTTTTTAAGAGATATTGGGAAGCATTTTTCTGTCAATCGAATGCTCGCATTTGAGTCAGTGAAAACAAGGCTGGACCGTGAACAATCTCTGTCATTTTTAGAATTTAACTATATGATTCTTCAGGCTTATGATTTCCTTGAACTTTCGCGGAGATACCATTGCGTGCTGCAGATGGGCGGGTCAGACCAATGGGGTAATATATTGAATGGTGTTGATTTAACACGTCGAGTTATCAACCGAAAAGTATTTGCACTTACCTCACCTCTTTTAACTACATCAGAGGGAAAAAAGATGGGTAAAACCGCTGGTGGTGCCGTATGGTTGAATGCTAATCTCTACACCTCTTATGATTTTTGGCAATATTGGCGCAATACTGATGATGCTGATGTAAGCCGCTTTCTTAAACTATATACTGAGCTTCCGCTTGATGAGTGCAATCGATTGAGTTGTCTTCAAGGGGCTGAACTAAATGAAGCAAAAATCATTCTTGCCAATGAGATTACATCATTGACTCATGGCCGTGAGGCAGCGCTCAATGCTCAAGAAACATCGGCCAATGTATTTGAAAAAGGAATGGCAGGTTCAGAACTACCAAAACTGGTGATTACCTCTTTGAGCTTTCCCTTAACTAAGGCTCTTGTTGACCTTGGTTTTGCGACATCAGGTAAAGAAGCTAAGCGGCATATATTAGGACAAGGTATTCGAATCAATAACTGCGTTGAAACCGATATACAGAAACTTCTGACACAATCGCTTGGTAATCCAATTAAAATTTCTTTCGGGCGAAAGCGACATGCCCTTATATATTTTCAACAATGAAAATCTTTGTTTTTTGTTTAAGAAGTTGAGACCAATTTGCCCAGCTGAGATTGAAAATTTATCTGAGTAAATCCAGCTTTAATAATTCATTCCACCTGCTTTTGAATACCGAATATTGCTTGATATAAAGCGCTCCTCTTAAGTCAATTTCAAGCGATTCATATTGAATTTTGAGTTACTCGCCGGTATTGAATAAATTTTCATCAACTTTGCTCACTTTGAGGCATAAACATTAGTTGCCCCTCTGGAAAGAAAGCACCAAAAACAAACGCGAACATTAAATCGTGGGGAACATCTTTGCCTGTATTCGTATCCCTGACTCGAATTGACCCAACATTAATACCTTCACCAACTGACTGAGTGTCTAATGCCGAAACTTGACCGCTTGTCCAAGTAATAGTCAATCCAAACTCTTGGACCAAACCACCCTCTAGTATAATTCTTTCCAGTGGCCAAGCTTGGTTTCCAACCCTGACAACACGGGCGAGAGGCATGATGTTTGGTAATGAGAATTCACCTTGATAAAGAAAGGGCATAGCACTCAATTCATAACCGACATAAGGATTTTGACCATATCGTCGATTAAACTGTGGCTCGGCCATAACCAGCCCTCCCTGACCCTCATTTCGTTCCATAAATTCCTTCCAGCTTTCAGTCCAGCCGGGTAAAGAAATCAGTTCACTTCCCGAATAAAGGCCGACAATGGCTTCACCTGTTGCTTGTTGCCACCAACTTTCGGAATTATGGTCGTACATAATCATGTCCGAGTTCCGCAATTTTCCACTTACCCCAAAGGTCAGAGTTTCGCCTTGCAGTCGGCGGTCAAAAAAAACTCCCGAATTACACAAAGGACAGAAAGTCACAGCAACAGGGGTGTCGGCAATGGTATCGTTCACAATTTCATGCCACAATAAGTATCTAATTGGATAAGTTCGTGGGATTTGTCCATCCAATTCAAGGGTCATCACCCCTTCATTCGGTAACAAATCGGCTTCATCAATCGGAATGAATTCCGGCTCCAGAATAGCCAAAATACCGTCCTTTGGAACTCCACCAGAAAAAATTTCTTCTAAATCAACCGTTCGTGTTTCAAAATCTGTATTAAGCCATTCTGATTGAAAATCTTCCACCTGGGCATACACATTTTTGATGCTCATTAAACAGATTGCTAAAACAATCCAAATAGGCAAAGGGCAATTTATTAGTAATCTGTTCATGGAGTTAGTCCTTCCAAAACATCGGCTTTATTGTAAGGTTGTATTATTCAATTGTAGCCGTTTTAATATAATCAGGATTAGTTACAGAACCATTCTGTCCATCTCCCAACTTAATTGAGTCAACCACTTCTTGACCAGAAATTACGCGGCCAAAAACCGTATACTGACCATTAAGAAATGAACCGTCTTCAAACATAATGAAGAATTGTGAATTCCCCGAGTCTGGATTCTGGGAACGAGCCATTCCGACTGTTCCTCGGCGAAAAGGCAATGCCGAAAATTCAGCTTTAAGATCCGGCAGGTCTGACCCACCCATTCCAGCTCGGTCAAGGTTATCGCCTGAAACGTCGCCGTATTGAACATCACCTGTTTGAGCCATAAAACCATCAATTACGCGGTGAAATGCAATATTATTATAAGCTCCTGTCTGAGTTAATTCTTTAATTCTTTCGACGTGTAAAGGAGCGATATCATTAAATAATTCAATTTTTACTGTGCCTGAATTTTCACCAGCAATTTCAAGTATTAGCACATCTCTTTCCTTTTCTGCTTGAGCACTATACCCTCCCACAAGAAGGGCAACAGCAATTGTTAATATCTTTTTGATCATTTTTTCCCCTTGGTTAAATTAAGGTATGGAATGTAGATCGTTTGCTACAATCCCTGACATCAGATGTTGGATGACCTAAGTCGATATACCCAGACAAAAGCACAATAAGTTGACCGCCACTACTTGGTTGATAGAATTAACAAGATTTACGAAAATGTGAATATGAACAACTTTGATGCTTAAATTTGGGTATGAATTCAGGCCGGTAAATAAAATATTATTTTTTTTCGAAAATTAAACTCACGTTTAGTTTACCGGCGATTTTCCTGAAGTATGGCCTAAATCATAATTTCTAGCCAAGACACTTTATTACCTCATCAAATTAACTCACATGAATGGTGAATTTGCAGTGAGAAGCAGATTAAAGATTGAACAGATAAATCGTTCTGTTCGACCACTAATGGCGACATAATTCAGTTGGAAGTACGATCCTGATTGAATTTTCGATTCAATTCAATCTGTACGTTTTTGGAAACAAATTGCGACACATCACCATCAAGACGGGCTATTTCTTTGACAAGCTTAGAAGAAATAGCTTGATTTCGAGCATCCGCCATAAGAAATACGGTTTCAATGCTGTTGTTTAAAACGCGGTTCATTCCAACCATTTGAAATTCAAATTCAAAATCAGATACCGCTCGAAGCCCTCTAATTATGATAGAGGCCTCAACTTCTTTAGCGCAATCAACTAAAAGATTTTCAAACGGGTAAACGATTGTGCTTATCGCCAGTTTTGGGTTCATACTTTCAAGCTCATGGCTGATCAAGTCAACCCGTTCGTGCAAATCAAAAAGTGGCTGTTTCTCAGTATTAATTGCAACTCCAATCACAAGCCGGTCAACCAAAGTAGCAGAACGTCTGAATATATCAAGATGACCATAAGTCACTGGATCAAAAGTACCTGCATAAAGCCCTACCCGCATGGTTGATTCCTATTTGATTTTAGCGAAACTAATGACCGATATAATCTTCAAGAGCTTGCTTTTCCTTATCAAGCTCCTCAAGTCTTGCCTTGACCACATCCCCTATTGAAATCATAGCCGTAAGACGTCCATCATGAGTGACCGGGAGATGACGGAATCGGCCCTGGGTCATTTTGTTTAGTATGTCATCAGCAGTTTCTTCACCTTGGCAGGTCACTACTTTAGTGCTCATAATGTCTTTGACATACATTGACAGAGTTTTGGACCCGAGTTGGCCTATAGTTCTGACAATATCACGTTCTGAAATTATCCCGACCAATTGACTCTTGTCATTCAAAACAACGAGGGCACCTACGCGATTCGAAGCCAATAGTTGTGTAGCAACCGTCACCTTCTCATCGGGGCCGATAGAGATAATACCTCCCTTACCTTTTGTAGCTAAAATTTGATTGACTAACATAAATCTACCCTTTCAAATTTTCAGTCAAAATTTTCCCGAACAATGTCGCACGACGATTGTAAATTAATGTGTAGAATTAGTGGAAGGTATAAAATACATATTGGACTTAAATACTGTTGCCACATTAATTTTGAATTTTGACTTCTTAAATCCCTAGGTAACTTTAACATATCTCAATTAATTTGACAATCCGAATAAATCTGAATTTGAAAGGAATCGATCATGGAGGAACTTTACCACTTTATCAATGGCAAAAGGATTAAAGGGCAATCCAATAATTTTGGTGATGTGTTTAACCCGGCAACTGGAGATGTAATTGCCAAACTTCCGTATGCGAACGAAACCGAATTAGATAATGCCGTTCAAGGGGCAAAAAAAGCTCAGCTGAAATGGGCTGTAACCTCACCACAAAAACGTGGTCGAGTTATGATGGAATTCGTCCGGTTGCTTAACCGAGATATGGAAAGGTTGGCTAAATGCCTTTCCAAGGAGCATGGTAAAACTATTCCTGACGCGCGCGGTGATATTCAACGAGGTTTAGAAGTCGTTGAATTTTGTATTGGGGCACCTCATTTCCTTAAAGGGGAGTTTACAGATAGTGCGGGAACGGGTATTGATATGTATTCAATGCGACAACCCCTTGGAGTAGTTGCAGGAATCACCCCATTTAACTTTCCTGCAATGATCCCGATGTGGAAATTTGCACCAGCAATTGCTTGTGGCAATGCGTTTATATTAAAACCTTCAGAGCGTGACCCATCAGTCCCATTGATGCTCGCTGAACTCATGGTTGAGGCGGGCCTACCAAAGGGAATACTTCAGGTCGTCAACGGAGATAAAATCGCCGTTGATGCCATACTCAATCATCCTGATATTACGGCTATTGGCTTTGTCGGCTCAACTCCTATTGCTCAGTATATCTACACCGAAGGGTGTCGAAATGGAAAGAGAGTACAGTGTTTTGGCGGTGCCAAGAATCACATGATTATCATGCCAGATGCTGACCTTGATCAAGCTGTTGACGCACTCGTGGGATCAGGGTATGGAGCCGCAGGAGAACGCTGTATGGCAATTTCGGTTGCTGTCCCAGTTGGTGAAAAAACAGCCGATTTATTAATTGAAAAACTTATTCCTAAAGTGGAAACCCTTCAAGTTGGTCCCTATACAGCTGGTGAGAACATGGATTTTGGTCCCTTAATTACCAAAGAAGCAAGAGAGCGAGTATTAAATCTAATTGATTCGGGTGTCAAACAAGGGGCAATGCTTAAAGTTGACAATCGTGATTTTCGTATGCAAGGCTATGAAAACGGCTTCTTTGTTGGTGCTCATCTGTTTGATATGGTAAAACCGGAAATGGACATCTATAAGGAAGAAATCTTTGGTCCTGTTCTGTCAACGGTTAGAACAGAGAGTTACCAAGAGGCCCTAGATTTAGTTATGAACAATCCGTATGGTAACGGAACTTCAATATTTACTCGGGATGGTGATACAGCGCGGGACTTTGCTCATCAAATCAATGTCGGTATGGTTGGAATTAATGTCCCTATTCCAGTACCATTAGCATATCATACTTTTGGTGGTTGGAAAAAATCGGCTTTTGGCGACCTCAACCAACATGGCCCCGATGCGTTTAGATTTTATACGAAAACCAAAACTGTCACTTCACGTTGGCCCAGTGGCATTAAGGAGGGAGCAATCCTAAATTTTCCATCAATTGGTTAATCCTGTCTAAGATTCAGGTGTTTGGCTATGGATTTTGAAATTACCGATGAGCAAAAAGCAATCTACTCGGTTGCGCAAGAGTTTGGCGAATCCCAAATCGCTCCTTTTGCCCGAAAGTGGGAGGAAGAAGGAACAATACCAAAATCCTTGTGGAAAGAGATGCAAGGTCTTGGTTTTGGCGGTATCTGCTCTTCTGAGCAATTTGGTGGAACCGGCTTAAATCGAACTGATTCTATCTTGGTCTATGAGGCATTAGCTCGGTCCTGTCCTTCCGTTGCTGCTTTTTTGTCAATCCATAACATGGGTTCTTGGATGATTGACAACTTTGGTAATGATGAGTTGAAAAACAAATATCTGCCCAAAGTCAATCAATTAGAGTGCCTTGTTTCCTATTGCCTTACAGAGCCTGGTTCTGGTTCAGATGCCTCTGCATTAAAATCAAAAGCCAAAATAAATAATGGTCATTGGGTTCTTGACGGAACAAAGTCATTTATTTCGGGTGGCAATTACTCTGATGCTTACATCGTGATGTGTCGAACTGGCAGCGAAAAAGCCAAAGGTATTTCTGCGATAATTGTTGATGCCAACTCACAGGGACTATCTTTCGGCGCCAATGAAAATAAAATGGGATGGCGGTCTCAACCGACAAGTGAGCTTAGGTTTGAGGAATGCATCGTTCCACAACTTAATCTATTAGGAGAAATCGGAAAAGGCTTCAAATATGCTATGATGGGGCTTGACACGGGTCGGCTAAATATTGCCGCATGTTCCTTAGGTGGAGCCCAAAAAACTTTTGATCAATCCGTGGCCTATATTGGTACTCGAAAGGCATTTGGAAAAACGCTTGATCAATTTCAGGCGCTCCAGTTTCAAATTGCTGATATGAAGACAGCTCTCGAAACGTCTCGCCAATTACTCCGTTTTGCTGCGTGGAATTATGATCAAAAAAATTCCTCGGCGACAAAGTACTGTGCTATGGCAAAGCAATATGTTACGGATACATGCTGGAACGTCGCAAATACTTGTTTGCAACTTCATGGAGGCTACGGCTATTTAAGCGACTATGGGATTGAAAAAATAGTGCGTGATTTACGAGTCCATCAGATTTTGGAAGGAACCAATGAAATCATGAGGACGATCATTTTTCGTGAAACCATGCGCGAATATCAATAATGGCTGAAATCGACATTCGAAAAGAGAATCATGTTGGTCGAATTACCCTCAATCGACCTCATGCCCTTAACGCTATCACCTTTAACATGTGTTACCAGATTGAAAAAGCTATTGATGAATGGCTCGTTGATACGAGTGTGGCCTTAATCATGATTGATGCGATAGGTAACCGGGCATTTTGCGCAGGCGGTGATCTATCTCAGATGTACCAGTCTGGACTTAAAGAGGATTATAGCTATGGGCATGATTTCTGGCGCATGGAATACCGTCTTAATGCCAAGGTCAGTCAATCGACAAAGCCGATTGTTAGCTTCCTGAATGGCTACACAATGGGAGGTGGTGTTGGCTTAGGATGTCACGGTTCTCATCGGATTGTTGATGAGACAAGCCAAATTGCTATGCCCGAATGCACGATTGGACTCGTGCCTGATGTCGGCGGTTCCTACATTTTATCTCGTAATGATGGGTATCTAGGAGAGTTTTTGGCACTCACAGCAAAACGATTAAGCCCAGGGGATGCGATCCATTGTAATTTTGCCGACTTTTTTGTTTCAAGTTCTCGGTGGAATGAATTGAAAGAAAGGTTAAGTAAAACCGGCGATATCAATCAAATTCATCAATATAATAGCCCTCCTCCAGATGCCACACTAACTGATGAATTAAAGTCGGATATAAACCAGCTCTTTGGGCAACCGGTTAAAGAAATCGAAACGATAATTAGGCAAGAGAGTTCACCCTGGCACCAAGAAATCTCCAATAGAATGAAAAAAAATTCCCCTCTCTCAATGGCCTGTGTATTTAAGTTGATGCAAATGCAACGCCAAGTAACGAATATTCAAGAGGCACTGGATAGGGAATTTCGCTTCACTTATCGAGCCGCTCAATATGGAGATTTTATTGAAGGAATCAGAGCTCAAGTAATTGACAAGGATTATCAACCATCGTGGAAACATAAATCCATTTCAGAGGTTCCAGATGCGGATGTTACATTAATGTTGGCGCCCTTAGGTAAGCACAGTTTAGTATGGGAGTGAAGAGAATGAAAATAGGATTCATTGGACTTGGAAATATGGGAGCACCTATGGCCTCCAATCTGGCTCAGACAGGACATGAGGTTTATGGCTATGATATTGCGGCTCAACCCCCCGAAAGTGTTAGGCGGTGTACATCACTTGACGAAGTAATCCGGGACAGAGACATTGTGTTTACTATGCTCCCTAGCGGGGAAAGTGTCAGGGAGGTATCCGCCGATATCATAACTCTAATGGAATCACAGAAAACCATTGTTGATTGTTCAACGGTTGAATATTCTGTTGCCCAAGACGTTGCTCAACAAGCACAAACGCATCAGATCAATTTCCTGGATGCGCCAGTTTCAGGGGGGAGTATTGGTGCCACAAATGGAACTCTTACTTTTATGGTCGGTGGTGCGTTAGACACGTTTAATGCGACCAAGCCATTATTTGAAATCATGGGTTCCAAGGTCGTCCACTGTGGTGCTGTTGGGTCGGGCCAGATTGCCAAAATTTGTAATAATATGATAGTGGGTGCAACAATGATTGCCACTTGTGAAGCGTATGGATTAGCCTCAAATTTAGGGCTTGATTTAAATATTTTGCATGAAGTCATTTCGCAATCATCTGGATTTAGTTGGACCAATAATGTTTACTGCCCGGTACCTGGAATTGGTCCTAGCTCACCGGCCGATAATGATTATGAACCAGGATTTGCCATTCAATTAATGCTCAAAGACCTCAAACTAGCCCAAAGTGCTGCACATTCGGTCAAGTTAGATGCAGTTTTGGCCGCCAAAGCTACTGAATATTATCAATTACTTTCTGACTCTGGACTCGCTGAAAAGGATTTTTCTGCTGTCATGTTACGCTTTTTAAATTCGTCTGATTAAGCGGCTTTATTAATTCTGTTTTGCAGAATCTCCGCTAAGAATTTTCCAGTGAAGCTTTGAGGAATCATTGCCACTTGCTCAGGTGAGCCCTGTGCAATGACTTCACCACCTCCTGCTCCTCCCTCTGGCCCCATATCAATAATCCAATCAGCAGTCTTGATGACGTCTAAGTTATGCTCAATCACCAAGACAGTATTTTTTTGGTCTACGAGTTCATTCAGGATCTGAAGTAAGTTTTTTATATCTTCAAAATGGAGTCCCGTTGTCGGTTCATCAAGCAGATAAAGCATTGTTCCAAGGTAATTTGTGCGCGACAACTCGGTTGCCAATTTAACCCTTTGTGCTTCACCACCTGATAATAAGGGGGCTTGATGACCAGTTTTTAAATAGCCTAAGCCAGCTTTAACAAGGGTTTCAAGTTTTCTCCTGACAATTGGAACATTAGTAAAAAAATGATAGGCCTCTTCAATGGTCATGTCGAGAACGTCTGCAATCGATTTATCCAAGTATTTCACTTCAAGTGTTTCACGGTTATACCGTTTGCCTTGGCAACTTTCGCACATAACAAAAACATCTGATAGAAAATGCATGGAGATTTTCTTGACCCCGTCACCTGAACAGGCCTCACATCGTCCACCTTTCACATTAAATGAGAACCTTCCCGGCTTATAACCACGAGCACGAGCCATTGGCGTTTCTGCAAAAAGCTTGCGCACGGGATCAAAAGTTCCGGTGTAGGTGAGTGGATTGGAGCGGGGAGTTTTGCCTATCGGTCGCTGGTCAATATGTATGATGTTATTGATATGGTTAAATCCAGATATCTGTTCTAGATTCATATCGTTGCCTTTGAAGCTAGAGTAAAGGCTTTCAAACACGAGTGATGATTTGCCACTACCTGATACTCCTGTCACACAAATCATGCACCCAAGAGGTATCTGAACATCAACTGACTTTAGATTGTTTGCCCTTGCTCCTTTGATTCTAATCCTCGCGTTTGCCTTATTGACCTTGCGTCTCTTGCTTGGTAAAGGGATTTCTTTTTTGCCACTCAGATACTCTCCCGTAATTGAGTTTTCACAAGCGATGATATTGTTAACTGAACCTTGAGCAACAACTTGACCGCCGTGAATTCCTGCTTTGGGTCCAATATCCACAATATGGTCTGCGGCTCGAATTGTTTCTTCATCGTGTTCAACCACAATGACTGTATTTCCTTTATCGCGCAGGTTGGCAATCGTTGATAAGAGGCGCTTGTTATCTCTTTGGTGTAACCCGATGGAGGGCTCGTCTAAAACATAAAGAACCCCTGTCAGCCCTGAACCAATTTGACTTGCAAGTCTGATGCGCTGACTTTCACCCCCTGATAAAGTTCCGGCAGTTCGCGATAGCGTCAGATAATCCAAACCAACATTATTCAAAAACTGGAGACGTTCTTGTATTTCATTCAATATGGGTTGGCCGATTTGCAATTGTTCCTTATTAAATTCACTTGAAACGTGCTTGGCCCAATCTAATGCCTCCTTAATTGAACGGTCGGATAAATCTGCGATATTGATTCCGCCAACTTTGACTGACAAGGCTTCGGGGCTTAATCGTTTTCCTTGGCATGCTTCGCAAATTAATTCGGTAATAAATCGATCAAAATATGATCTGGGTCTTAAGGAAGAGAATTGGTTGTTTATAAACTCAAGGAAGGGAATCACTCCAATAAAATTGAAATTGTCGTCAAAGGGAACCGCTGTTTTACGACTTTCATAATTTATTTGTCCACCGTAAAAAAATAAATCTCGAAACATTTTTGGTGAATTAATAATTTTTGTTTTCATGCTGATATCAAAAGTCAAACAAAGAATCTCGACTTCAGATTTCAACTGACTAAAATCAAACAAAGAATAAAATTTCAGTTTATTTAAGATATCTAAAATTGACTCCCTCGGAGATTCAATTATCAATTCAGGAGAATACCCTTGTCTATATCCGATTCCATCACAATCAGGACAAGCTCCTACTGGTGTATTAAATGAAAATAATCGCGGTTCAATTTTTGGAAGAGAAAAACCTGATACAGGACATGAAAAATTTTCAGAAAAAGTAATTTCTTCACGTTTCTCAGATTCTGGAAACTCAATATGAACCGTACCGGAACCATGATCTAAAGCCGTCCGTAGTGATTGGGCATAGCGTTCGCTGTAGTCAGGTTTGGCAACCAAGCGGTCTACAACCAAATGGATTGTATGACGCTTGTTTTTATTCAGCGCCGGGATGTCATCTAGAGTAACCGAGATACCATCTATTTTAACTCGTAAAAATCCTTTTTTCTTAAGTTCCATTAATTCAAGGTGAAAGGTTCCTCTGCGGTCCCGAATCAAGGGCGACAAAATTGTAAATCGAGTTCCTTCTTCAATTTGAAGTAATTGATCAACCATATCTGAAATTTGTTGTGCTGAAATTGCCAACCCAGTAGCTGGCGAATACGGTGTCCCAACTCGTGCAAACAGAAGTCGAAGGTAGTCATTAATTTCGGTTATCGTTCCGACTGTTGAGCGGGGGTTACGAGAGGATCTTTTTTGTTCAATAGAGATAGCCGGCGATAATCCACTGATTGAATCAAGTTCGGGTTTATCCATTATGTTTAAGAATTGCCTAGCATATGCTGATAGGCTTTCTACGTAGCGCCGCTGTCCTTCCGCATAGATCGTATCCATTGCTAGCGACGATTTACCCGAGCCGCTCATACCGGTGAACACAATGAGCTCATTGCGTGGAAGAATAAGGTCTACATTTTGTAAATTATGTTCACGGGCACCTTTTATTATGATTTCATTAATTACGGTCATTTCGGTTCCATTTTCTTGTCATTAAGGTGGTGGTCGGTTAGATAATACAATCTAGTGAATTGATTGAAATAAGTGGTGAATGGTTAAATTGCGATTCATTTTTTAAAATTAATATAGAGATCTAATGGGTCAAAATAGCAACAATGATGTTTAAATATTATCAAGTTTTTCCTAACCCTTATTATTTCCAATTTTTCTAATTGATTGAGTTACTGTTTGAGGGACTTTGCTACATTCCACTCAATGAACCGATACCACTTATAAGTAGAATTTACCATCAACTTAGTTAAGTATTTATCTTTGGGTTTCTTCACAACTGTGTTCTGTTGGAAATTTAATTTTTGTGTGTGGATAATATAGTTTGCTAATCAAATAGGAGTAGAATTGACACAAAAACAACCGCACCGCTGAATTAGCTAGGGAAGTCAAACCCTCTAACCCCTTGATAAAGACCAGAATTATCAGACAACAGAATTGTGGAAGTCAAATAAATCGAAAGAGGAGTATTCTTTGTTATTTGATTTGTCTGGGAACCCAGATTTGAATTCAGGTTAGGATTGATTGCTCAAGATTATCCTCTAACTTGTCTTATTTTGGTAAATCGTTAGAATAGAAATTTTAAGCTAGCTTTTCTTTGTTAAAGTATCACACACCTCATGGATAATAATATTATGGCAATACTGAATAAAAATTCCTCCAACCTTTTAGCCTTAAGAGCCCACTGAACTTCTTCATCTCGTTTTTCTAACAATTGTCAATGGCACTACAAAGACTACGACAAGTACTAATTTTTAGTGATAACAGGAAAAGATTTGAAAAAAGGTGACCCATTTAACTGGGTCACCAAGTTCAATCACTACTATAGGGAGGAGGTAGTAGTTTGAACTTATTCTAGGGATTAAAGCATTATGAGTACAATCACAAAATTGTCAATTATTTTGTAAAAAGCAAGAAAATGATGTTTGGAGGAATAATTCTACAAATCGGGGATTCCCATTGAAGTTGGTTAATTCCATCATTTAACGTCAATCTTCTTTTGCGCATTAAAAACTTACTCTATGCCTAGTTGTGTTCCTGAATATCAATACCGGCCGTTATTTGCTTCCTCTCAACAGTAACGTTTGCAGTTTGCTAGAATTCCCTGATATAGGATGTCGGTAGGGTGTAATTTAACGGCTTTTCCAAGGCAGTATTCAGTTCCTTTTCTAGGTCTATCTTCTTAAATCATTCAGCTTGTCTATGATAAAGATAAAGCCAAAAAATCCGAGAAAAATTATAAGAAAAAGGGAAAGTGGGATCCACATAGGAGAAAGAACCCAGAACCAGGACCAAGTAATATAGTTGGTTAACTTTAAACCTATAAACAATATAGTTAGCATACCGGGAAAACTCAGCCCTGCACCAGTATATTGAAATTTTCTGTTCATTTTCTCTATCCTTGTAAATGCCGTTAATGGGAGCAGGTACTCCTTCAAAGACAATACACTATAAACCCTGTAAGATATTTTTTAATAATTAAGTGTCTTGTAAGTTATCGCAGTGAAGAATTTAGTTTTTATAATCTGCAATGAACATAGACAAACAATATAGTCTATTTAGGGAGAAAAAATGTGCTCTTCAAAATAAAAAACTTTTTGCTAAATTAAGCATTTCTATACAAAAATAACAGTATATCTAAATTAACCTATCGAATTTGTGGTCAAAAATCCCTTCATTTTAAGTTATCAATTTCTCTTGGATTAGAAATTTTACCTTGAGGTGGCTTTTTTCATTCCTGTTGGTTTGGTCGACAAACAATCCCTTGCAACCTTCCGAGCGTTTTACTCCTTTATAAGAGTGATTAATGGCTTGATATTTGGCTTGATTATGCTGTTGAACTTGATGGTTTAGAATTTTTTCTCCGGCAATGACAAATTTGAGGATGACTAGTTGTTAGGGTAGATTGTTTGCACTCTTCAGTCACAGAACCTTAGTCACCTTTCGTTTATTTTCTGATTTGGTTCATGATTGAATGGCCCGCTTATTAGCATAATCAGCTGCTGGAAAATCATAAGCTAGGCCATGCCGATATTCCTCTTACCTCCCTTTCCCAGAAACCGTTCATCATCAATACGATGTCATTGAGACTGTGTTGATGCCATTCTTGTGCTTATGCTGACGGCCAAATTCTACAGACCAAATTGGTGACAATTGTAACAGTATCTCATTGATGTCCTTGTAAAAAAAGAGTAAGAATTTCATGCAGAAGTAATGGCCGTTCTGGCAATGAAAAAAGGTTCTTAGATTACTTGAGTATGATTGTGCCCACGGGGTGTTCTTTTCAGGTAACTTCGATTCCAAATCTAGTTGGCTTTTCCTTGTCGTAGCAGCAAGAGCCTGACGCTCTTTTCCATTCTTTTGATAACGTGTGTTACATTCTAATACAGGGTATTAATGAATTCGTTTTTGGTCTCTTTCTTCTTCTGGATTGCACTCTTGGTTAAGCATATCAACCATTGTGTTCTGAAATTATTGGCAATCCAGAGTCAGAGTGGCGATTTTGAGAGAGGAAGAAACAAGCTCCTTCGGCTTCAGATCCGTGGGTGTTTGGTTCTTCGGTCGACTCTGACACAGTTCCATTCTAATGGCTACTTGAAGAGAAGAATAAACAAGCTTGTTTTAAGGGAGTTGATTGATGAATGAGTTTATATAGCTACGGGATAATTGTTGCCATTTGGAAAGAAAAGAGGTGAAATTAAAGTGCCAATAGAGGAGTAAAAAAATGTTAATAACTGTTAATTTATCAGTAAAAGCAAATCGGAAATTAAATATTCCCAATCCAGTTAAAAAACTATTATAGTAATTTATTCGCGCAAAAGGGTAACAACGAATAAAATGGCAATTGCTAGTTGGATTTTATCAAATTAAACTTAATCTATCAGTGTACATTTTATAAATGAACAAGTGCGTTTTGTGGTAGCCGCAAAGAGTGTTAAGTTTTTACTTTTAAAGGGACATACGAATTCATGCTAAATAATACTGTCAACCGAGTTATTTTAATTGCTCAAGTCGAAAAGCCACCCGAAACACGCGACTTTCCTTCTGGAGGTCAAGTGTGTAATCTCCAAGTAAAAACCTCTGAAAAATGGACCGATAGAACAACTGGAGAAGAACGTGAAACAGCTCAGTTTAATCGGGTAGGAATTTACGTGAAACCATTTATCACTCAAATTGAAAATGAAGTTCGGCAAGGCGATTTGGTATATATTGAAGGTCGTATGGAAACTCGCAAAACAATTGACCAGTCAACCGGAGAAGATAAATTTTGGACAGAGGTGTCAGTCAGGCCATACCACGGTTCTTTTGCTAAACTAAGTACTAACACCTCACCACAGACTGCAGGTTCAAGCCAACCTTCAAATTATAATCAAAGCAGACAATACGGACAAACCACGAATTTAGCCAATAGTCCTGCCCAGAGTAGTCAAGTGGATGATGGGGATGATGAAGAAATCCCCTTTTAGTTTGCTTTTTCCTTAACCAATGGCCGATGCTGTAATGCAGTAAGTCTACAATATTATGCCCAAAATATTATATCAACTGTCAGGTGACTCATTACCAAGTGATATAAATATTTACCCTACAATGAGCTGGTATCTACCACTACTGATGGCACAATAAATTCTTGGTTGTAGGCCAAGAAAATACAACAACATTCAGAATATAATTGAGGAAATTCCTAATTGGCAGAAACTAATCCACCCGAAAGCGACTTTAATGAAGAGTCTGGAGACGGTATCAATACCGTTTCAATAACAGACGAACTCGGATCTTCGTATCTTGATTATGCGATGAGTGTCATTATCTCGCGAGCATTGCCAGATTTACGAGATGGGCTAAAGCCAGTGCATAGGCGTATCCTCTATGCCATGCATGAATCAAACAATACCCATGATAAACCCTATCGCAAATCAGCACGTCCAGTTGGGGACGTCATGGGAAAATATCACCCGCACGGTGATGCCTCAATCTACGATGCCTTAGTCCGCATGACGCAAGATTTCTCAATGTCCGTTCCTCTCCTAGATGGGCAGGGAAACTTTGGTTCAATGGATGGGGATAACGCCGCAGCAATGCGTTATACAGAAATCCGAATGGAACAAATCGCTCTTCATCTTCTTTCTGATATTGAACGAGATACTGTTGATTTTCAAGAAAACTATGATGGGAAAGATCAAGAACCCGTTGTTCTACCAGCCCGGTTTCCAAACATACTCGTAAATGGGGGCAGCGGGATTGCCGTTGGAATGGCAAGCTACATCCCATGTTATAACCTGGGTGAGATTATTGATGCAACCCTTGAACTGATTGCCAACCCTGATACATCGGATGAAAAGCTATTGGAGTTAATTCCTGGCCCCGACTTTCCGACAGGTGGCATCATTATGGGACGCAATGGTGTCATGAGTACCCATCTTACAGGGAAAGGACGCATTGTAGTTCGAGCCAAAACTCATATTGAAGAACACGGCAATGATCGATCTCGAATTGTCATTGATGAAATGCCATACCAAGTTAATAAAGCCAAACTTGTTGAACAAGTTGCCGATGTGGTCAGACAGAAACAAGTCACGGGCATATCAAGTATTCAAGACGAATCAAATCGTCTAGGCGTCCGGATTGTCATTGAAGTCAAACGCGACAGTATCCCCGAAATCGTGCTCAATCACCTTTGGCGACACACCGAACTGCAAACATCTATTTCGAGTAATATTGTCGTACTAGATAGAGGCCGACCCGAACTCATGAGTCTGCCCGCAATATTACGAGCTTTCATCGAATTTCGTGAGGAAATCATCACGAGAAGGACAGCTTGTAATCTCAAACGAGCACGCGACCGGAGTCACCTTCTTTGTGGTTTAGCCGTGGCCATTACGAATCTTGATGAAGTCGTCAACATTATTCGAAGTTCAGAGCATCCGAGTGATGCTCGTGAGTCCTTAATGGGTCGAGACTGGAATGCATCTGAAATTGCTTATTATATCCGATTAATTGATGACCCGCTCAATAAAATTAATCCCGATAACACCTATCGACTATCGGAAACTCAAGCGCGAGCAATTCTTGATTTACGCCTGCAACGACTCACGGCTATGGGGGTTCAAGATAATACTAATGAGCTACAAGAACTAGCAGCCAAAATTAAAGATTTTCTTGCAATTTTACGTTCGGGCGAACGAGTCAGACAAATCATCACTGAGGAACTCAAAGAAATCAAAGACCAATTTCCATCTCCTCGAAGAACCCTAATTGAGGATTTCGACGATGAACTTGTTGACGAAGATTTAATTCCACGAGAGGATATGGTCGTGATTATTACAAATGAGGGCTATATTAAACGGACTCCTCTTGATGAATACCGTCACCAACTACGCGGCGGCAAAGGGCTAGCCGGAATCAACACCAAGGACGAAGATCTCGTTAAGACACTGTTTGTTGCCAATACTCATGACGAGCTTCTTTGCTTTGCTACCAATGGTAAAGCTTACAAGATAAAAACATGGCGACTTCCATTAGGTGGAAGAAAAACAAAAGGGAAACCTCTCGTTAATATACTTAAAGTTGACCAAGGAGTATCAATTGCCAATTCCATTTTGGTGCCCGAAAATGATTTTAATGATCCTCAAAACTATATTGTCTTTGCTTATTCAAATGGAAATGTACGCAAATCAAGTCTACAGGAATTTAAAAATATTCAATCAAATGGTAAGATTGCTTTCAACATTGAAAAAGGAGAGCAATTAGTTGAAACTTGCCTCACAACAAATGACCATGATTTAATTTTAGCTACAAGAAATGGACAAGCCATTCGTTTTCCGGCGCGATTGCTTCGAGAAGTGAAGAGTCGTAGCTCTCTTGGGGTTCGAGGCATTCGGTGTAAAAGAAATGATAAACTAATCGGTATGGTCCCAGTTAGGTCAATTGACGTGACACATGAGGAGAGGTTGGCTTTTCTCAAAAGCAAACGAAACGATCCAAGCGAAAATGAAGCACCGAGTGAAGACGCTTTTTCACTTCCATTGTTTAGCGCATTGCCCGTAGAGTCTATTTCAGATAAACTTTCAGAAACGGAAGAAACGATATTAGTGATTACCCAGGATGGATCAGGCAAACTCACCTCTTGTCATGAGTTTCCGCAAAAAGTCAACCGCGGAGGTTTTGGTGTGAAAGCAAATAAGGTGAGTGGTTGTGTTGCGTTTATTAAAGTCACTCCAGAAGATCAAATCATTTTGGTTACTGACCAAGGACAGGTGATTCGATGCGGGACAGAAAATATATCTTATCGTTCTCGAACTGCAGGTGGAGTCAAAATCATGCGATTGCCTGAAGACTCAAAAATAGTTTCAGTCGCCAAAGTAGATTCCACAATGATAGAGAATGAACCAGAAGCACCAGACAATCATGAATCTCAAGAAGAATCTGAAAACCCACCAGATACTCATTAAAGATTTTAGACTCGCAAATTAACTTTTATTGGCATCATGCACCGGGAAAGATTTGCCCCCTCTCCCACAGGTTATCTTCACTTAGGTCATGCATACTCGGCTTTACTTGCTTGGGAAAGAAGTCTTGATTATGGAGGGGAATTTTGTCTCCGCATTGAGGATCTAGATTTTATCCGTTCACGAAAAGAATTTACTTCTGCCATTTTTGATGATCTGCATCAGCTTGGTCTTGAGTGGGTTGAACCTGTTGTCTATCAATCAATGCGAACTGGAGCTTATAAACAATCTCTTCAAAAATTGATTAATCTTGGAATTTGTTACCCATGCAAATGTTCACGAAAAGATATCCAATTGGCTATAGAAGCACCTCATAATCAAAATACCAAAGCTACACTCCCTCAAATTTACCAAGGTACTTGTCGAGATCGTAAGATGAGTGAAATGGGATCAAATGAAGCAATACGAATAAATATGGGTAAGGTAATTGATTTGTTTGGCGGTGTTTCAAGATTTCCTAAGCTTGAATTTCAGGATATTGGCGATCAGTTTCCAGGCACCTACTCCCTTGAACCTGAAGCATTGATTGATTATCACGGAGACTTTGTCATTGCCCGTGGTGACTTAGGGGTTTCTTATCATTTAGCTGTAGTAATTGATGATGACTACATGCGTATTTCACATATCACCCGTGGAGCTGACATTTTTTCGGTTGCGCCAATTCATCGATTACTCCAAGAACTATTCGGGCTACGAATTCCTATTTGGAATCATCATAAAATCATATGCGATAGTAAAGGCAAACGGCTTGCGAAACGCCATAATGCTATGTCATTACGAACTCTTTGGGGTAAGGGGTGGACAAATGTGTCTATCCGAGAAAGCTTGGGTTTAAACCAATCAAATTGTCAAAATTAATTCAAGTTGGTCTTTACTTGATGAACACCGGGAATAATTACATATCTACAAGGTTAGCCTGAATTACCTATGTAGCAATAAAGTCATTATTTCGCTTAAATTGGATCTTGAGAGCATGGATATTGATGATACGGTGATAAAGCTCTATTCCCAAAAGATTTTGGAATTGGCTTCAAATATACCTCTGCAAGGTCAACTTGAGGAGTATGATGCAACTGCCAAGGCTCGGTCTCCGCTGTGTGGCTCCAACATCACTGTTCAACTTCGCGTAAGTCAGGGAACAATTTATGAATTTGCTCAAGATGTTAAAGCGTGTGCATTGGGGCAGGCAGCGGCGGCATTGGTAGGAAAAAATATCATTGGGGCAAATTATTCTACAGTTAAGAAAGCACGAGACCAACTCCACGAAATGCTCAAGCACGGCTCATCACCTCCTGACAAGCCTTTTGAAGATTTAGATATTTTAAGGCCGGCTAAAGACTATAAAAATCGCCATGCATCTATCATGTTGGCTTTGGATGCAACTTTAGATGCCTTTAAACTCACAAAGCAAACAAACTAATCCGACTTCATTTCCCTAGATTCAGCTAGCAAATACTGGGCAAACCTCTCCTGTCCGTTTTACAGATACAATGTGAGCAACTTTTGATTGAGGTATCGTTTTCCAGTAATTCCCGTTAACCCATCTTTAACATTTTTCTCTACCAAAAGTGTAAATTAAGGCTAAATTATTCTGTGTAATCAAAAGGATATTTATCATATCTTAAGGTTTTAGCGGAGTACTCTATCCTCTTCATTTGACTAGCATAGAAAAGTAAATTGGCGATAATGAATACAAAAACATCCCATTGCGCATTGTCTTCAGTATATTCCTGTGCCAGTTTTTGCGGGTCAAACTTGAGCAACCAATCGCCGTCACAATTGCAAAGAATTATTTGGTCTAGCGGTGATATTAGTAACCGCTCAATTGGTCCGAATAACAATTATTCCAAAGGCAAGACCTTCATTTCCTTACGCTGAAAGCATCGTTCTTTTGGTTCGGGAAATTTTTCCGAAAGTTAGCTGATCATTTTTAGCCAAATGTCTTCAGAAATGATTTTAATTTTAAGGGCTTCAGCGTCTTTAGTTTTTTTTCTACTACCGGGTCCGGCAACCACTAAATCCACATTTTTGCTAACCGAATTGTAGATACGAGCTCCCAGTGCTTCAGCTTTAATCTTTGCTTCCGATCGAGTCATTTGTTCCAATTTGCCTGAAAATACAATTCCTAATCCTGATAGAACTGAATCAGTTTTTTGAACACCTTCTACATCTTGCACCAGAAGTTCGGGTATGAGATTATCAAGCCATTTTTTAAAGGTGGGATTGTTAAATGTTTGAATAATTGAAGTAACCATCACTTCGCCAAAGCCATCAATACTGCATAAGTCATTGACAATTGTCGTTTCCTCTTGAGTATCGGAAAGAAAGGTGTTAGCAAAGTTATTCCAACTTTGAAAATGCTGGGCAAGACGCTGAGCAGTTTGAACTCCAAGATAGCGAATTCCTAAAGCCGTAAGCAGACGGTCTAATTGAACTTCTCTTTTCTTTTCAATTTCAGCAAATAGACCTTGGACTGATTTTTCTTCCCATCCTTTTTCTTGAATAAGATCAATCCCAGCTTTTTCAAGCTCACTTTTTAGTTTGAAAATATCTCCAGGATTTTCAATCCAGCGCCGGTTAGAAGTTGGAAATCTTCGATCATAGAATTGCTCAATGAGGTTTGCTCCGAGCCCATCAAAATTTAGCCCCTCGCTTGATACAAAGTATTGAATTCTACCAAGAACTTGAGCCCTACAATCAAATTCACCGACACAGCGTGTAACCGAGTCTCCTTCCAGTCTGATTGCTTTATTGCCACACACCGGGCAAGTGCTGGGAAACTTGAATGGAACTGAATCTTCGGGCCGCTTGGACAAATCAACATCTGATACTTTTGGAATTACGTCACCGCTTCGATAAATTTCAACTGTATCACCAACGCGAATATCTTTTCCTTTTCGAATCGATTGTGAATCAGAGCTTATCCCTGTTATGTAATCTTCATTATGCAGGGTAACATTTGAAACATATACACCACCAACGTAGACCGGCTTTAATTTTCCAACTGGGGATAAAGTCCCAGTCCGACCGACCTGGATATCAATATCCTTTAAAACAGTCCAGACTTTTTCAGGAGGCAATTTATATGCTATTGCCCATCGCGGAGAAGTTGAACTAGAGCCCAACCGCGAATGCAGATTTAAGTCATCGAGTTTGACTGCAATCCCATCAATTTCATAGCTAAAATAAGGACGCTGTTTAATGATTTTTTCATAATAATCAAAGATGTCATCAACGCTCTGACATAATTGTCGCTCTTTTACCACCGGAATTCCAAATTTATTAAGCAAGTTTAAAGCGACCCATTGACTTTCGGCAAAGGGATTAGATACGGCTCCCCAGCCGTGGCAGAAAAATGATAGCCTCCCCTTTAGTGTTTCCAACTGTTTATTTGCCCACTGTTTTTTTACCCAATAACTTGCTTTAGTCTTTTCATTTTTCTTTTTTCTTGCTTTAGTCTTTTTTTCTGTTTCCACAGTTTTTTGTCTTAGCGTTCCAGCTGCTGCATTACGCGGATTTATATATAATTTTATAGGATTGATCTCTTTTTTTATGGCAAAATCGATCAGTTTTTGCAGCTCATAATTTAACTCATCAAAGTCATTACGGTTCATGAATACTTCTCCCCTGACCTCAATAAAGTCAATAGGAAAATCAACCAGATTTTTGGGAATGCTGTCTATTTTGTAAACATTCTCTGTAACATCCTCACCTTCAACACCACCACCTCGTGTAGCCGCCTGAACGAGTATCCCTTTTTGATAGGTTAACGAAATGGCCAATCCGTCAATTTTTGGTTCGGCAACATATTTAAGTTGGACACTTTTATTGAGGTTTAAAACGCGGCGTATCCTTTCTTCAAAATCTAATATATCTTCACTTTCAAAGGCATTGTCGAGTGATAGCATCGCCTCGGCATGTTTAACCTTTTGAAAACCTTTTGACGGTTGACCTCCAACAGTGTCAGTCGGGCTTATAACTTTTTTGAATTGGGGATAAAGTACTTCCAATCGACGTAGTTGGGCAAGCTTACGGTCAAATTCATCGTCAGGAATGATCGGGTTATCTAATTCATGGTATGCTTTGTTTGCCTCAACGAGCTCAGCCGTTAACGCATCAATGAGTGCTTTGGCATTTAAATCATCGCTCAGATTAGCTGAAAACAAATCATCCATAAACGTTCTGACCTCATGGTTTAGATGGCGAATTGAATGTAAAGATTCACCAAATTTAAAATTGTCGCAGTTTAAATTTTAAAATCGCTTTGAGTGTAACGATTTTTATTATGCCTTTATTCAAAGAATTGGTATTGGAAATATCAGTAGCATTCCCAAATTACTTTTATACAGAATGAATTTATTATAGTGAGTAGTACCTTGCAACACACATCACAAATAAAAGCCAACCTCCTCGGCTTCAATAAATTACCAAGCCAGACTAGGGTTGTTGTTGCTATGTCAGGTGGTGTGGATAGTTCTGTGACGGCAGCCATGTTAAAGGCTCAAGGATATGAAGTCATTGGGTTAACAATGCAACTTTATGACCATGGAGCTTCAGTCGCTCGAAAAAGTGCCTGTTGTGCTGGACGCGATATTCATGATGCCAAAAGAATCGCCAATGAAATGGATTTCCCGCATTACGTTTTGGATTATGAAAACTTTTTTAAACAACAGGTTATTAACGAGTTTGTTGAAAGTTATACCAACGGCTATACACCCATCCCTTGCATTCGTTGCAACGAACGAGTTAAGTTCAAAGAGCTCTTACAAACAGCCAAAAAACTTGATGCTGATTGCCTCGCTACAGGACATTACATTCGGCGGGTTGAAGGGGTTAAAGGACCCGAGCTTCATCGAGCCACCGACCGCGATAAAGACCAATCATATTTTTTATTTACAACAACCCGGGATCAACTTGAATTTCTTCGATTTCCATTAGGAGAGATTGAATCCAAAGAGCAAACACGAAACCTAGCAAAACAATTTGGACTCTCAATAGCGGATAAACCTGATAGCCAAGATATATGCTTTGTACCCAGTGGAAATTATTCAGAACTTGTTAAGAAACATAATCCTGACGCACTGAAACCAGGTGAAATTGTTGATTTAGAGGATAATGTCCTAGCTCATCATGAAGGAATAGCGCACTTTACCATTGGGCAACGGCGAAGGTTAGGAATCGATCATTCACCCGAACCTCTCTATGTTGTGAAGTTGGACCCAAGCAAAAACAAAGTGATCGTTGGTCCGCGTTCAGCCTTGGGTACTCAATCATTTACAATTAACAATATTAACTGGATTGGATCTGAAGAATTTGATTCAAGGGAGTATTGGGATATCAAAGTACGGGTCAGGTCAACAGGTCTAATCATTCCGGCATATGTATATCCACGCTCTGGAAAAAAAGCGTACGTTAAACTCGTCAAACCCGAAAGAGCTGTTGCTCCGGGACAGGCTTGCGTATTTTACCACCCCGAAGAATCACGAATATTGGGAGGAGGATGGATTTCCCGTAAAACTTCCTAAATTCAACAGTAGCTAATTCAAAACAAATTTTAGGTAAACCATGGAACTCAATAAGTTACTTTCCACAATTGATACAGAATTAGATCAATCAATTAATCGATTGATGGAACTCTTAAGAATTCCTTCAATTTCGACTAATCCCCAATATTCACCCGATTGTTTGAAGGCAGCCGAATGGCTTGTCAAAGAACTAAACACAATTGGTTTTTCCGCGTCAGTTAGAAAAACACAGGGGCACCCAATGGTTGTCGCTCACAGTAGTTCGGAGAAGCCACAATTATTATTTTATGGTCATTATGATGTCCAACCAGTTGACCCTGTTGAAGCATGGAATCATCACCCTTTTGAACCAACGATATTACCAAACGATAGCAAGGGAGTTATCCAAGCAAGAGGTTCTTCAGATGACAAAGGTCAATTAATGACATTTATTGAAGCTTGCCGGTACTGGAAGAAACAAACTGGCCAACTACCCCAAGGAATATCAATTCTTATTGAAGGTGAGGAGGAGTCAGCTTCGCCCTCTCTGATACCCTTCTTGAAGTCAAACAAAGATGAGCTCAAGGCAGAACTTGCCCTGATCTGTGATACAGGTCTTTTTGCTTCAAAAGTTCCTGCAATAATCACACAGCTGCGTGGTTTAGTTGCGATGGAATTCGAAATAACTGCTCCAAATAAAGATCTGCATTCAGGCCTGTACGGAGGTTTGGCGGTTAATCCGCTTAATATTTTGGGTAAGATCATTGCCAATCTCCATGATCAAAATGGCACAATAACTATTCCAGATTTTTATGAAGGGGTTTCCGAACTCACACCTGAACGTAAAGTTGAATGGGATAATCTTCAATTTGATTCGTCAGATTTCCTTGGAGAGGTTGGCTTATTGCACCCTGCCGGAGAGAAAACTAAATCCCCTTTGGAGCAGTTATGGTCACGTCCGACCCTTGATGTGAATGGAATTAAAGGCGGTTACAGTGGCGATGGTTTTAAAACAGTTATTCCTTCCAAGGCAAGTGCCAAGATCAGCTGCCGATTAGTTGGAAACCAAGATCCCGAAAAAATAATCAAGAACATCAAAGAATTCGTAATAAGTCATCTTCCTAAGGATTGCCAAATACAGTTTATTGACCATGGAGCAGCGAAAGCATGCGAAATGCCTCTTACCCATCCAATGTTTGCGACTGTCAAAAAGTCATTGTCCGAAGAATTTAGTACAAACTGTGTATTTGCTGGATGTGGTGCATCAATCCCGATTGCTGGTTTTTTCCAAGACATTCTTGGTATGAATTCATTACTGACTGGTTTTTCAAAAGAAAACGATAATATTCACTCGCCTAATGAAAAGTACGATATTGATTCATTTCACAAGGGAATCAGGAGTTGGGCTCGAGTTCTTTATTATGTACATCAATCCAATTAGGAGTGCTTCCAGATTAAAATCATCGTGTAAATATAACTGTGATAATTGATAAACCTTTCCTTAAGATTAAAATTTCCAAGAAATCAGATATTTGCTGCCGAAATTAATTACAGAACTTCATTTTTATTTAAGACGTGATACTCTTGTAATTACAGGATCTGAGGACAGAATTTTGTGAAATCAACCTGCCAATTCTCTTGACACTTATCCAACCAACCTATACGACCACTTGCCGTTTGTTGAGCACTCGGGCATAATAGATATTGTCTGTCAACAATCGGGTGTGTTCTGACCGACTCTCGCTAATGATGAACGAGAAACATGGCAAGATGATTCCTGATTATCAGTTATAAAAAACAGGAATAATCTAACAATCATCCCCCGATACAGATTGGGATACAGTGGTCAGCAACTGCGTTGAAATATTCTTTTCCCAAAGTGTTTTGCCGAGTTGCGTAGATTTTTAGGTTATTCAACAATACGACGAAGGGATGATTTTTGCAGTGTTCTGGTCATAGTATCATAGGGGTTTGAATTGGTTTTGTTATTATGGCTCTCCCATCAAGAAGACACGTTATTTGTAAATTGTTGCGAAAACACAATTTTGTATCATATCTGGAGCGTTCCAGTGATAGAAGAGGAAGTAAGTGATTTGGGTTCATACAAGGGTTATGGAGTCAACATTGATTGGACTTGTAAAGAACGGCCAAGTATAAGATTGTTGCGTCGGATATAAACGGAATCAATCGGTTTTGGAAATCAGATAACCGCGGCACATTGTCAGGAAAGAAGTGTATTTTTTACCTTCTCTAGTTTTTGACATTTATCTCAGCCATCCGAGTTAAATGTTGTGTACAGTAACGACTATTGAGTGTATAATCAAAGCATTAAGAGTGAGTTTTGCTAAATGAATTCAATGTCGTCATTTTAAGAGAGATTAAATTCTGGTATCTCAACACCTTGAAGTGATGTGATTTTTTTTGCATGATTTACTGACATTCTTTCAACAATCAACAACGACTAATTTAGAGCAGAATTTCTTCCTTGATAATCAGGTCAATTGTGCATGCCTATCCGGTGGTATGGTTGGAGCTGACTCAGGGGAGTTTTCAAAGAGGATAATCATGATGGATACTACAGGAAGAAAAATTTACATAGTATATCTGACAGAGGATGAAAATCAGTCTTTACAAGACCGTGTTAAGAGTTGCAAGGGTTCGGCTCAATCACGCGACCGGGCTCAGATTCTGTTATTAGCCAACGCGAACCGTCCTATTGGCCGATACTATGACAAGTATATAGCTGATATTGTTGGTGTGAGCACCTCAACGGTTGAGCGGGTGCGTAAAAAATGCGTTTTGGAGGGTATTGAAGCGACAGTTGGATGGTGATGGGGAGTGACCCCATCCGAAAAGTCAAAGCTAGAATAATTAATTTAATACTCAGTTACCGGTAGAACCGATATGCACTCCTATCATTGCTGCTTCGGTGCCTCCATCAGACCTTACATGAGCGCCGTGAGTGCCTACTAACAATCGCGGATTGAGGTTGCTGTCAGAAACTGTTTCCTTAGAAAATCTATTTCCAGTTTTCCCGCTGTTTTCAATCAAAGTTAATGGGGAAAATGAAGCTGGTAATGAAACAGTTACATCACCAGTTGCCTGACCGTTAGAAGTAAAGGTTACATTGTCCCAACTGAGTTTAATCCCAACTAATCCATTGCGATTAATGTCTATAGAATTATTATAAATATAAGTTTCTTCACTGACTGTAACAGTAACCACTCCTGATAAAGTTCCACCTCCACTACGAAAATTTGCAGTGGACTCAAAGGTACCCGAATACTCACCAAGAACGTTTGTCCCTTCTTGTGCATTCGTTAAATCTGAACCTATAGTAGCCGAATATAATCCAGCGGCGCTTCCCCTATAATCAGCCGAACCGCCTGTTGGTAGTACAGGGTCACCACTAATTTCTGGTCCATCTATAAAAGCCCCAACTTCAAATGGAGGTTGATCACTTGATAAATTAGTAGCATGTATCCAGTAACCGCCAGCGACCCAATTTCCAAGAGAATCAAAATCACCTTCATAAAATCCTACAAGAGTCGCTTCTTCACCATTTTCTTTATAAAGTCCACTAGAGTTGACTATCACATCATTAAGAAGCCTGTATGTCGGACCAGAAATTAAATAATCTTGAGTTGAATTTATGGAAATGCCAGTACTAATTGTAGATGGCAATTTGATTAGGTATTCTCCAGTTGAAGAGCGAGTTACTTCGGCGCTAGAAGTTGGAGATTCTCCCGCTATCTGTACGACGCTACCATATATAGGTTCTGCTAGAGCGGCTGCTTTTGAAGCTTGAGTTGTTTGTTCAGAAATTTCGGTAACAACTGCAACGTTTGTTGGTGCATTGTTCGCTGATTATTTCCATTACTTGACCCCCCCCCCCACATGCCGACAGAAGAAGACCGGTAGCAACAAATAAAAAGGGTGTTAGCGATCCATTGTGCGAGGTGTGGAATCTATTTGCAACCATCACTTTACTATCTCCTTTTATTTCCTCTTAACAACTCTTGGTTTCCATTTTAGCTCATTCTATTAGCGGAGTCAATATTATTTTCGCTGAGAATTGAAGTGATTAATTGTTATGACTGTATGGTACAATTTAAGATACACGACCGCCTAGGTCTCTTCTAATTTGGTTTAAATTAAGTGGCTGAACTGACTAATTTTGAGATAAACTCAGATATCCAAAAATGGGTGCACAAGCGGATGAATAGCAATGGAAAAGCGTTGGTAATCAATTAGTACTCGAGACGATAAAAAGCCCGCAATTATGTGAGCTGAAAATATAGCTAGAATGGCTGTACATGTTTTTAACGTCATCGTACAAATAAAGCTGGGGTCAGAAATAAACCTTTCCTGAACAAAAAAATTTTGGCTTCCGAAATTAATAGCAGAACTTCATTTTGATTTTTGACGTGATTCCCTTGTAATTACAGGATCTGAGGACAGAATTTTTTGAGGTTAACCTGCCAATTACATGGTAAATAATTGTCTGGGTCAATCTCCAACAGGTAAAAGTCACGGTCTTGTAACTCCTTCAGGATCTCCAAAAGTCAGAAGACATGGTCTGGATTTTCATGGGTAGCGAACTCACTTAGCGTCATTATAGCGAGGTCGGATAGTAGTGTTGTTTTCCACTTTTATGCCGATATCGGAATAAAAGTGGAAAACAACACAAAGTGTCTTCAGTATGAAACGGCATGAATTGGACATCACACTAGTGCATTGTATTCGGGAGGACTACAACAATATTCTGGACAACCTAGCCCTTTTTGATAGCTTGGCCGTAGTTAATGAAAACTCTGTAGGTGGTAAAGAGTGCTCCACGCATAACAAGGACAAGCCTAAGCGGGGTTGTGGCGTGGTAGGGGAAACGGCCATTGGAGCACACAAAGATCAGGTCAGAGCTCAAGTCGTTATTGACTCCAAAGATGACCTCGAAGGGTTTTATTATGGTGAAACAAGTATATTATCCTCATGTAAATCTGCATCAATTGAGATCTTATTTAAGCTTATGAGTTTTGGAGGTCTTTAAGTAAATAACTAAAATCCTGAGTAAGAACTGTGATTATGAGATGGGGAGTGAACCCATCTCAAATAGTCAAAGTCTGGATTATTAATTGATGACTCAGTTTCCGGTAGCACCGATATGCACTCCTACCATTGCTGCTTCGGTGCCTCCAGCAGACCTTACATGAGCGCCGTGAGTGCCTACTAACAATCGCGGATTGAGGTTGCTGTCAGAAACTGTTTCCTTAGAAAATCTATTTCCAGTTTTCCCGCTGTTTTCAATCAAAGTTAATTGGGAAAATGAAGCTGGTAATGAAACAGTTACATCACCAGTTGCCTGACCGTTAGAAGTAAAGGTTACATTGTCCCAACTGAGTTTAATCCCAACTAATCCATTGCGATTAATATCTATAGAATTATTATAAATTATATATTCTTCGCTGTCTGTAACAGTAACCACTCCTGATAAAGTTCCACCTCCACTGCGAAAATTTGCAGTGGACTCAAACGTCCCCCCATACTCACCAAGAACTTTTGTCCCAGCTTGTACAGTCGCTGATTCTGATCCTATTATAGCTGAATATAATCCAGCTGAGCTTCCACTATAATTAGCCGAGCCTCCAGTTGGCAGAACAGGATCACCACTAATTTCTGGACCATCTATAAAAGCCCCTGCTTCAAATGAAGGTTGCTCGCTTGATAAATTAGCACCATGTAACCAGTAACCGCCAGCGACCCAATTTCCAAGAGAATCAAAATCACCTTCATAAAATCCTACAAGAGTCGCTTCTTCACCATTTTCTTTATATAGTGCACTAGAGTTAATTATCTTATTATTAAGTATCCTGCCAGTCGCACCAGTATAATACAAATCTTCACTTGAATTTATAGAAATGCCAGTACTAATTGTAGATGGCAATTTAATTAGGTATTCTCCAGTTGCAGAGCGAGTTACTTCAGCGCTAGAAGTTGGAGACTCTCCCGCTATTTGTACGACGCTACCATATATAGGTTCTGCTACAGCAGCAGCTTTTGTAGCTTGTGTTGTTTTTTCGGTTATTTCGTTAACGACTGCAATATTCGTTGGTGCAGTGTTCGTTGTATTACCCCCCCCCCCCACATGCTGACAGAAGAAGACCAGTAACAACTAGAACAGGCGTTAACGACCCATTAATCAAGGATTGAAATCTATTTGTAATCATCATTTAACTTTCTCTTTCCTATTATCAAATAATTGGTTGCCATGCTAACTCCTACTAATGTCAGTGTCAAAATTATTTGCGCCGGTCATTGAAGTGATGAATAGTTATGTCTGTATGTTGCCAATGAAGATACACAACCGCCGAGGTCTTCAATTTGGTATGAATTTGGCGACTAGTCTGACTAATTTATGAGCTAATCTCAGTGACTTAAAATGAGAAACGCAAGCGGATGAATAGCCATGGAAAAGCGTTTGCAATAATTAATTCTAAAGAAGCGAGAAAGCCCACATTTTTGTGAGCAGAAAATATAGCTGTAATGGCTGTACATGAATTTAACGACCTTCAAATTTGGGGAGCCTTTTTTGTTCAAATGCTAATATACCTTCTCGAAAATCCCTTGACCGCCCAAGTATTCCCTGAAGCTTCGCTTCAACTTCAAATTGTCTTTCAAGATCATTACCGTACGACTCTTTTAAAGCTTCCTTAAGTTTTTGAAACGCTAAATTCGGGCCAGCGACTAATTGTTGGGCCCGAGCTCGCCAAATTGCGTCAAAATTATTATTTGGAACTGCTTCCCAAATCATACCCATATTACTAGCATCTGATGCTGAAATTCTTTCGGCAAACAGTGCTGCACCCATTGTTTTGGCTAGTCCTATAGTTCTCGGTAGAACCCAAGTCCCACCTGCGTCTGGAAGCAAACCAATTCGAGAAAAGGCTTGTAAAAAATAAGCATTTTCTGACGCAATAACGATATCCATCATTAAAGCGAGATTGGCACCTGCTCCGGCTGCCGAGCCATTTACTGCGGCAATTGAGGGTATTTCCATATCTGTAATAGCTTTGAAAAGAGGATAATATTCCTCCCGTAATGTTTCCTCCAAGTCAACATTGGCTAGACTTTTACCATCGCCGATATCCTGCCCTGAGCAAAAAGCCCTCCCTTCACCCGTGAGGACGAGAACTTTACCCAATTTTTTACTTTCCCTAAATGCATGGGTAAGTTCAATTCGCATTTTTCTATTAATGGCATTCCTTGACTCGGGTCGATTTAGTCTGATTATGACAACCTCATCTTCAATTGAATGCTTTAGTGTTTCGTAGTTCATAATTAATTCCTGTTGTTATTCTGACCTGTTAAGTATGAAGGGGTTAGCTAAACAAAGAAATACATAATTAATGTGTTTTCTTGTTTACAATTTTTTGCAATTCCTCACGCTCATAATCATGAAGATTATTGGCAAATTCGGATTGATTGCCCTTTCGGGCTTTGACTTGTTTAAAAGCAACCCAGAAAAATAAGATCAATAAAATCGGTCCCGAAAGGTATAAGAATAAATTTTTTATAGTCATTGAAGGCTTAAATAAAGCAAACTCACCATATCGTTGTACAATAAACTCATAGATCTCCTTATCACTTAATCCTTCAACAATTTTTTCTCTGATCAAAATACGCATATCTCCAGCCAAATCGGCATTGGACTCGTCAATACTTTCATTCTGACAAACGAGACAACGAATATTTTGGGAAATTTCTCGGGCTCTTTCTTCTAATTGCGGATCTTGCAATTTTTCAGAAGGTTCAACACCCCATACCATTAAGGGAGCAATGCAAAGGGCAAATACAATACAGGTCAACCTGAAAAACACGAGTGCTATTTACCTTGGAAATTTAAATTGCATGAAAAACTCAGATATTCATGACCAAGTCTAAAAAAATACGAATTTACGCAAAATTTATTGGTTAACAGTTCCAATTGATGAAGTCGACATTTTACGAGACCTAATGCCAATTAAACTTAATAAACCACCAAGAGCCATAAAGATAGCACCGATCCAAATCCAGTTTACCATGGGCTTGATGTAGGTTCTTAGTACCCAGCGATTGTCATTATTTTGGTCACCTAATACTACATACAAATCACGAAATATTCCACTATCAATTGCGGCTTCAGTAGTCGTTGTTCTCGCAACTGGGTAAAAACGCTTTTGTGGAGTGAGATCAGTGATTTTTCTTGTACCGCGAAATGCCCCTATATCGGCCTGAAGAGCGAGATAGTTCTGTCCCTCAACTTCCGAAATCCCATTCAGCTTAAATTCGTATGCCCCAACTTTATACGTCCCACCGAGTTCAACCAATCTAATGTCTTCTTGCTCCCACGCTGTGACCGCGGCAACACCTAAGATTAAAAACCCGAGTCCAATATGTCCTGAGGTTTTCCCGAATTCTGACATAGGCAATCTAAGTAGCCATCTTAGTGAAACAGAATATTCATGCTTACTTAGTCCAACTCTCATTCCAATTTCCCACAAGGATCCAATTATTAACCAGGTTGAAAGAGCGAGACCAATTGGAGCGATGAGTCCCGAACCATCTTGCCAAATGAAAACTATTAATCCCATCAACAGCGCGAAAATAATTGGAAAATTGAGCTGTTGAGATACTTTTTTTAAGCTTCCCTTCTTCCAGTTTAGAAAGATTCCGAGCGGTACAAACAAACTTAACACAATAAAAAAGGGAGTGAAAGCAAGGTCAAAATAAGGAGGGCCTACCGATATCGTTTCATTAAAAAGCACTTCTACAATTAAAGGCCAAAAGGTACCAATTAGAACAACCAATGTTGCAGTAGTAAGTAATAAGTTATTGGCAAGTAAGGCCATCTCTTTACTTATTATTTCAAACAGGTTACTTCGGTCAGCCCGTTGGCCCATAAAATAGTAGACTAAGAACCCACCCCCGCTAAACAATAATAGTATAATTAGGATATAAATACCCCGCGTTGGGTCACTAGCGAAAGCATGCACAGAAGTGATAATACCTGACCGCACAAGAAAAGTACCGATCAACGAAAATGAAAACGCTAAAATTGCTAGAAAAATCACCCACCGAGAAAAGCAGTCACGCTTTTCAAGAACTAGAGTAGAATGTAAGAGAGCAGTCGTAATCAACCAAGGCATAAACGAGGCGTTTTCAACGGGGTCCCAAAACCACCAACCTCCCCAACCAAGCTCATAGTATGCCCACCATGATCCTAACGCAATTCCCAAAGTCAGGAAAATCCAAGAAACAAGTGTCCATGGCCTTGACCAACGCGCCCAAGCAGAACCAATGTTACCATAAATTAATCCTGCAATAGCAAAACTAAATGTAATTGAGAGACCGACATATCCTAGGTAAAGCATCGGTGGATGAAAGGCCAAACCAGGATCTTGAAGGATAGGATTAAGATCTTGGCCATTAAAAGGAACCGCTTCAAGACGGTTGAATGGATTGGAAGTTAAAAGAATAAAAGATAAAAAACTAAACGCTATAAGACTTTGTATCGCTAGCACTAAAGCCTTGAATCGAATAGGTAATTGAGTACCGAATGACGCAACTAAATAGCCAAATAAGCTAAGAACGAGTACCCACAACAGCATTGACCCTTCATGATTACCCCATACTCCAGATATTTTATAAAGGATTGGTTTGAGTGTATGTGAATTAAAAGTGACTAAAGATATCGAGAAGTCAGAACTTAAGAAACCAATAGTCAAGACCAAAAAAGAAAACGCGATCAGACCAAATTGGACTGTAGACAGAAAGGGACCTGCCGCGAGTAGATTCAACCAACTCTTGGCGTATCCAACGAATAAGCCGAGAACCTGTATCATGGCAACAAGTAAGGCGATGATAAGGGCTAAATGTCCTAACTCTGTTAACATGGTATAAAGAATATCACTGGCTTGTTAAAATGGAATGGAAGGTCACAACTTTGGCCCTATCCGCTCATTCATCTATTCATTAACTGGTTGATAAATACCCTTTTCTTTTAAGGCATCAACGACTTCCTTGGGAATATACTTTTCGTCATGCCGTGCTAATACCTCAGTGGCTTGGAAGGTTTCCCCATCAAAAGTTCCCAATGCAATTGCACCTTGATTTTCGGCAAATAGATCGGGCAATATTCCTGTATATTGTACGGAGATAGAACTATCGGCATCTTTGATTCGAAAGGTAACCATTGAACCAACACTTTCAATTGAATCTTCCGCAACTAAACCACCCACTCTGAAAACTTCTCGTGGATCCGGATTATTCATTATGATTTCTGAAGGAGTTCGGAAAAAAGAAATTCCTTCTCTGAAGCCATAACCAATTAAAACAGATGCGAAAATTACCAATATGGCGGCAATGCCAATAAGCTGTATGCGCCTTTTTTTTTGATAACTTGGCATCTGTCAGGGGAATATAGGAACGAGGTCAAGCCCTACTTTCTCATCCAATCCAAGCATTAAATTAGCATTTTGAATTGCTTGACCTGATGAACCCTTGACTAAGTTATCCAAGGTTGAAAAAATTTTACATCGATTCCCTTTGCGGTCTGGAAATACAGCGATTTTTACAAGGTTTGAACCCCTGACATGCCGTGTTGAAACAATAGTTTCCATAGGTAAAACATGGATAAATGGTTCGTCTTGATATCTAAGTGACAAAGTTTTGTGCACTTTATCAGGATCACCTTCAGCATAAATCGTTGTCAAAATACCACGATTTAAGGGAAGCAGGTGTGGGGTAAATGTAACTTTTACATTCGCCTTAGAATGTTTATTTAGTTCTTGGTCAAATTCCGCAAGATGCCTATGCCAAACTGGATTGTAAGGTTGGCAACCCTCGGAGAGTTCAGCAAATATATTACTTTGCTTTGCAACCCTACCAGCACCAGAAACACCGACTTTTAAATCAAGAATAATGTTTTCAGGGTCAATAATATCGGCTTCAATCAAGGGCAAGAGTGGAAAGAGTCCAGAAGCAGCATTACACCCTGTACAAGCGACAAGCATTGATGATTGAATTTCCTGGCGATAAAATTCCGTTAATCCGTAGGTTGCTTTGGCTTGAACTTCAGGAGCGAGGTGCCTGTTTCCATACCATTTCTCATAATCGCTTGGGTTTTGTAAACGAAAATCAGCCGAAAGATCAACAATTTTTGTCGTGCCAAATATCTTTTTAATCAATTTTTGGCTTGTTGTATGGGGAAGTGCACAAAATATGAGGTCGACAGAACTTGGGTCAAAGGAATTAATGCTTTCCAGTCGAGGCAAATTAAAACTCTGAAAACCAGGAAAAACTTCTTCTATAGTCTTCCCAGCGTTACTGTTGGCTATGAGATGCTTAATGTTCAAAAAGGGATGACCAATTCCAACACGAATTAATTCTGCACCTGTATAGCCACTCGCTCCAATAACAGCTATTTTTTTAGTCATCATGATTCTACATCCAATCTGCCGTTTGGAATTCCAATGGTTTTTGCAAAAACAATTTTGCCTTACTTGAAACTGCTACGGGGTCAGCAGTGGTAAAAAACGAATTATTTTTGTTACCTAAATGAATCCAATCATGACGATTAAGGTAATCTATAAGACTATCAGCCACAAGTGCCGGTTGACTTATTACTCTTACCTCCGGTCCTAGTGCCTCTTGAAACGCTTTAAATACGATTGGATAGTGTGTACAACCTAACACAGCGACATCGGGGGTTGACATTCGACCAAGCAAAGACTTGACATGTCGTTTTGCCAACGTCGCAGCAAGTTTCAAGTCACCATCTTCTATCGCATCAACTAATCCAGCACACGCTTGCGATTCAACATCAACTCCAATGGCTCGAAATGAAAGTTCGCGTTGAAAAGCCCTTGAAGCAACTGTAGCAGGAGTAGCAAATAATGCCAAGCGTTGTACCGAAACCTCTTTGGGAGGAGAGTTATCCCCCCAAGTTCTTTCCGTAATTGATTCAATTGTGGGAACAAAAACCCCTAGCACCCTTCTATTTGGAGGGACAAATTCCTCTTGAAGTCGTTTAAGGGTAACCGCCGAAGCTGTGTTGCAAGCAAGGACGACAAGTTGACAACCCCTTTGCCATAATTCGCAAATACTTCTTGAAGTGAATTGATATATCTCTTCGGATGTTTTTGTCCCATAAGGGGCACGTTTATTATCGCCCCAATATATCAATTCAGTATGTGGCAATCGACGGTCAATCGCATCGTAGATAGTAAGTCCACCGAGTCCAGAATCAAATATTCCTATTGGCATTTCATTATTTTTTTACTTTGACCACGGTACTAGAAGACCCAGTATGTCATTCGGTTTGATAAAAACTACCGAGCAGTTAAGTGACAACCCAAAGACAATTTAACTTGCAGAAATAATCCGCTCATCAAACATAGGTTGGGCTCAAGAAAGTATTTTTTACTCTACTTTGAATATCAGATTATGCAACATTCTGTAAAACATTCATGTCGCAAAGAGTTGAGCACTTTAATTTTTTTCGGCTCATAAGGCTAATTTGTTCGGTAGATGTTTTAGCGTTTTGAAAACTGGAAGCTCTTTCTCGCTTTTCTTTTTCCGTATTTTTTCCGTTCAACAACACGTGAATCTCGTGTTAAAAATCCAGCTGATTTCAAAGCCGGCCGGTAGGCTGGTTCATAGAGTTGAAGGGCTTTGGATATACCATGTTTTAAGGCCCCTGCCTGTCCAGAAAGGCCACCGCCTTTAACGGTCGCCATCACATCAAATTGCTCCTCAACACTAACGAGTTTAAAGGGCTGCTGGATGATCATCTGTAAGACTGGGCGGGTAAAATATTTTTGATAATCAATTTTATTGACGATAACCTTGCCCTTTCCTGGCTTAATCCATACTCGTGCGATGGCATCTTTACGCTTACCAGTTGCATAGGAACGACCTAATGAATCTCGAACAGGTTCAACTTTGATTTCTTCATTAACTTCGGGGGAAGCGGTCTCATTTAATTCTTCGCCTGTTTCAGACAAGGCCTCTGCTTCACTCATGAAATTCTACTCCGTTTATTTTTTTTATTGATGGCACCCAAGTCAATTAAAGTGGGTTGCTGGGCCTCATGCGGGTGTTCAGTTCCAGTATATACTTTAAGGTGTGTTAATAATTTTCGGGACAGTCGGTTGGACGGAAGCATTCTTTGAACGGCTTTAGCGACCACTCGCTCAGGATGTTTTCCTTCCAGAATCTGTGATGCAGTTCGGCTTTTGATACCCCCGGGATAACCTGTGTGCCAGTAATAAGTTTTATCTTTAAGTTTATTTCCTGTAAATTTAATCTTATCAGCATTTATCACAATGACATGATCGCCCATATCCATATGGGGAGTAAAACGCGCAAGATGCTTACCCCGAAGACGCGTTGCAATGAACGATGCTAAACGCCCTAACACTAGTCCTTCAGCATCAATCAATATCCATTTTTTTTCAATATCTGCTGGTCGTGCAGTATACGTTGACATCAGAAACTCTTTCCTTGTTTAAAGCAAATTAACTATTAGGCGTTATATAGGTTTCATCAAAACCGATGCCAACCTTTATTTCCCCTCTAAAACAGCCATTAAAGATGGGCTTTGACCTGATACTTTCAAGCCGACATTTTATATTTTTTAAACCTAATTTTAAATTACTGGCTTTCTGCCACCATCAATTGACTATTTTTGTGATTCTTCATAAAAGTGAAATTAATGACTATCAAAAATGATATCGCGATAAAGACATAATCAACGGCGAATTCTATTTGTTTTTCTTTGATAGCAATGTTTTTTGTTTGTATTCATTGACCAACAAGGTGTTGGGTCAGGGTAATGAATAGGTTAATGTCGCATGCGTTACCGGTTCAATTAGTCCTTGGCTATAAATCAAAACATCCCCTACAGCAAGTCGTCTTCCAAGTTTCAACAGTTGAGCCTTAGCAATAAGTTTACCAGGGACCGGTTTACGCATAAAATCAATTGAACAATTTGTCGTGACGGCATGAGTCTTTGGACCCACATAAAGTAAAACGAGATAATACATGGCGAGGTCAGCTAAGGAAAACATAGTCGGACCTGACACAGACCCGCCGGGTCTCAAATGTCGGTTATCAGTAGGCATTTCCAACTTTAGAAATTCCTTTTCAAGTTCTATATTTGATACTAAACCTGCTGATTGAGGAAATTCATCGTTGATTAACTTAATTAATTGCTTCGTTGTCATTTTGGGTAACATCATATCCTCATACGTAATTTGAAATTTTAACTTCTGGAGAGTCAAATGGTGAACGAGCTTGTTCTTACAAATGTTGAAGATAATATCGCCTACCTGACATTAAACTCACCTGAACAACTCAATGTTCTATCAGAACAAATGATGAATACTCTTTTATCGTATTTGGGTGAGATTGAACAGAACCCTGACGTTCGGTGTGTCGTAATAAAGGCCAATGGTCGGGCTTACTGTGCAGGTCACAATTTAGCAGAATTATCCACTCAAGATTGTAATCAAGAGTCTAGGAAAAATGATTTAAAGCAACTTTTTGAACTGTGCTCTTCGCTTATGATTAAACTTAAGCAAATTCCGCAGCCTGTCATTGCCCAAGTTCAAGGCGTTGCTGTTGCTGCTGGTTGTCAACTCGTTGCATCATGTGACCTCGCGATCGCTGGACACGGCGCCAAGTTCGGAGTGAATGGTGTCAATATTGGTTTATTCTGTTCAACCCCGATGGTTGCTTTAACACGTAATGTTCCAAGAAAAGTTGCTTTTGAACTCCTTTGCACGGGGAAAATTATTGACTCCCAAACGGCTCACAATATTGGACTCGTGAATAAAGTTGTCCCCGATAATGAACTTGCTGAAAACGTCAAAGAAATGGCTTTGACAATTGCTTCAAAGTTAACTGAAGTCGTCAAAATAGGGAAAGAGGCATTTTATGAGCAGGCCAATATGACCCTTGAGAACGCTTACCAATTTGCAGGGGATGTGATGGTAACCAATCTTGAAAATCAAAACACAATTGAAGGGATCAATGCCTTTCTTGAAAAGCGTGCACCCATTTGGGACAAACAAAAATAATCAAAATCTATTCATAGTTCATAGAGTTCAGTGAATTTTTCCTCAAGGTACCGGAGTAAAGGTTCTGGGCTAATTTCTTTACCAGTAGCGTCTTGAATCGTTTCCTTGGGTTCCTTTAATCCGCCATATTGCTGAACATGTTTCTTTAACCATCGGGTGGCAAGCGAAGGATCACCTTTCGTAAGATAGTGATTTAACTTAGGATATTTGTTTTGAAGTGCTTCATACAAGCAACCGGCATAAACGTTCCCAAGCGTGTAGGTTGGAAAATAACCAATCAATCCATACGACCAATGAACATCTTGTAAAACTCCCAATTTTGGCTGTGGAACCTCATAACCAAAATTTATTTTGAACTTTTGATTCCAAGCGTCTTCCAAGTCATTGACTTCCAAAGAGCCGGAAACAAGGTCGCGCTCAAGTTCATAGCGAAGGATGATATGGAGATTGTACTGGATTTCGTCTGATTCAGTACGGATAAACCCTTTCTTGACTTGGTTAATATAACGATAGAAGTCCCACTCGGTGAAAGAGCCAATTTCCCCAAAAGTATTATTGAATTCCTTGAATAGCCATTGAGTAAAGTATTTGCTACGAGCAAGTTGATTTTCACAAATTCGCGACTGACTCTCATGCACTCCAAACGAGGTTCCCCCGCCTATTGCAGTGAGATTGTATTCATCTCTTACATTTTGCTCATAGCTACCATGTCCCGATTCATGAATCGTTGAATAGAGGCAATTAAGCGGATCATTTTCATCAATCCGAGTTGTAATTCTGACATCCTTTCCACTCCCACAGCAGAATGGATGGACGACCAAATCAATCCGACCGTTGTTTAAATCATACCCAAATTTTTGTGCCAACAATTGTGCAAGTTGGAGTTGCTTTTCTTTGGGAAACTTACCGGTAAAAGTGGTTCCAGATCTATCACACCCCATTATCTTATCCCTTAGGGCAATGAGACGTGGTCGTAATTGACTAAATAACGCATCCAAGCTTTCTTGGGTCATTCCCGTTTCATAATCAGACAGAAGAGCATCGTATCGGTTGCCATCACGGGCAAGCACATCCCCCTCCTCTCTTTTGAGACCAATGACATTTTTAAGATCAGGCAAAAAAAGCTGGAACGAATTTTCCTGGAGTGCAATCTGCCATTGAGCTTCCGCACGCTCAGTGGATTCAGCAATAGCCCGTGCTAAATCTTCTGGAACTTTTAGAGCACGGTTATGAAATTTTTTTATTTCTTTGACTTGCGCTTGGTCGGATTGCGATAATTGGCTTTCGTCTATTTTGGCAAGTAATTCGGATATGCGCGGTGATTTTTTACGATTATGTAATTCAACACTTAATGCCCCGATACTAACAGCCCGCTGCTCAACAGCACATCGCGGCATATTCGTCGCACTATCCCAGTTGAGTATTCCAGCAACATATTCCAGTGACATAATATCACGGACATACGCTTTTAATTCCTCTAAACTCTGCATTAGTTCCCCTTGCGAACAGATTTTTGTTCTGGATACCGGCTACAAAATAAAAGATTGACATAAATGATCATAATTAAAATTGCCCAGAGCTGGTGGAGAACTGCAAGGCCCATAGAGACCGATGTCAATACGGTTGCGATACCAAAAATGATTTGTACAATAATCGTAATTTTTCCCAATAACCCGAATTGACGAGTTTTTGCATAAGGCGATATTCGACTAATAAAAAATACCCAAAGGCCAGCAAGAACAATCAAATAACCAACCATCCGATGGTTGAAGTGCACAAGGCTCGGATTCTGAATAAAGTTTAGTATCCACGGACTATAATCAAAGCTGTTACTCGGTAAAAACTCACCATTCATCAATGGCCAAGTCGGGAATCCCAATCCTGCATCAATTCCGGCCATCAGGGCTCCTAAAATTCCTTGCAAAAATAAAGCAACGATCATCACCATACTAGCTGTTTCTATACGTCTTTCACGATATCTTCGGGCTTGTAGTAATTCATAGTTGGCGATTCTCGTTTTCAGAAAATTCCAATAAATCAAAACTAAGATCAAGACTGAAATCGTTAGATGTGTTGCCAATCGATAGGATGCGACATCAGTTGTTGTTGCTTGCAATCCACTTGTTACCATCCACCACCCAACAATGCCCTGAAACAATCCAAGACCGCCAAGTAATAAGAGACGCTGAGACCAAACCTGGTTTATTTGCCTCGTAAAATAGAGCCACGAGAAGCCCATAATAAATACAATGCCAACAATTCGACCAAGTTGCCTATGGCCCCATTCCCACCAATAAATGACTTTAAAATCCGCTAGTTGCATGGTGTTGTTAACAAGTTTAAATTCAGCAGTTTCTTGGTAATTACTGAATTCACTTTCCCAGTCTGCGGCTGTAATTGGAGGAATAAATCCTCTGACCGGTTCCCAAACGGTGATCGATAATCCCGAGTCAGTTTGCCGAGTTAACCCACCAACAAAAACCATACCAAGAACTAATACAAACAAACAAACCAAAAAAATTCTGATTTCTTTTTTGGTTTCTGAGGAGGTTTGGCTTGCTTGAGAAACAATGTCTAGGGGATTCGATTGGTTTTTACTACCACCGACATCTTCAAAGATTTTACGATTTCGAGTCAATTCTATAGCCTTTATTCAATCTATGTTGTTGGCGTTGCTTGTTTGCAGTGCTTTTCTAATGCGATGGAGTGTTTTGACTTCTCCGTCCGTCAAGTCAAGCCGAATGAATAGGTTTTTTAAGTACTCTTCCATAGAATCTTTTCTATTTTTGGGCCTAAAGTAATCGGTCTTTTTCAAATCATCAATCATTTGCACTGCAAGAGTAAGTTTGGCTATCACCGGTGCTAATTTTGTTTGCTTTGATTCAGTTTGCTCAGTTGTTTTACAATTGATTAATTTATTCCACTCATAAGCCAACAATAGAGCACAATGAGCAAGATTTATTGAACTGAAATCGGGATTGGTAGCGATTGAGACATAGTCATTGGCATAGATAATATCTCGGTTAGTCAGCCCAGTTCGTTCTGGACCAAGCAAAAAGGCAACTTGACCCCTCTTCTGAATTATTTGATCTGCGTGGTTCATGGCCTTTTCAAGCGAGACCACAGGTTTAGATAAACCCCTTGACCGGATAGTTGTCGCAAAAACATACGTATAGTTTGCGATAGCCGACTCTAAATCAGGATAAATTCTTGCTTCGCTTAACAAATTCCCGGCGCCACTTGACCGGGCTATTGCTTGGGACGTTAACCAACCTTCACGAGGATTAACGAGAATGATATTGGTAAAGCCAAAATTAAGTAAACCACGAGCCGCAGAACCAATGTTTTCCCCAAGCTGGGGATTCACAAAGATAATATCAGGTTTGCTTATGCAAGGATTGGATGAAGGTAATATCAAAGAAGTCATTCAAGAATTACTAAAAGATTTTTAGACCCATTGTTTGCGTATATTGGTTGTTAGTAGTGGTCAAGATGACTAATATCCTTTGGACAAAGACATCATTTTTTACTTAATACCAATTTTACCAAATAACAGACCACTTAGATTGTTGAGTTACACTTATGTATTTTCATTCTTATTTATGGATAAAGAAATTATATCGAGACGATTAAGAACATTGAAATAGTAAAGAAACGAGCAGTTGGTAAAGGACAATATTGTGTACAAAAAACCCCAAGATGGTTTGTTGATTATTCTTTCTTCCCCTTCCGGAGCAGGTAAATCAACTCTTGCTAAACAACTCGCCAAATGGGACTCCTCAATTCGGGTCTCAATTTCGGCAACGACTCGACCGGCACGCGATAATGAACAAGAAGGCAAGGACTACTTTTTTCTCACGGAAGAAAAATTCAAAAATAAAATTAACAATAGAGAATTTTTAGAGTACGCAACCGTTTTTGGGAATTTGTACGGTACTCCCGTCAACTACATTGAACAATGTCTCAGAAAAAATCACGATATTGTATTTGATATTGACTGGCAAGGAGGGAGCCAAATCAAAAATTCTAAATTTAAAGAAAATGTAATCTCAATATTTATTTTGCCTCCCTCAATTAAGGCATTAGATGAGCGATTGCGACGCCGAGGGGACTCACACGCTATGATGTCTGGACGCATGCAAGATTGCTATGAAGAAATTAAACACTGGAAAGATTACGATTATGTTCTCGTCAATAATCAACTTGATGAAGTTTTTAGCCAGATTGCAAAAATAGTCATTGCGGAAAGACTGAAGCGTAAACGCATGTGCGGCCTATCTGATTTTGTTGAAAAACTAAAAAAAGAATTTGAAAGTAATTACCGATGACCTGTTACTCATTATCAGGGATTCAACCCAGTTTACCTCCCGATGAAAATTACTGGATTGCTGAAAATGCTCAGTTAATCGGTAATGTTACTCTAGAATCAAATACAACGATTTGGTTTGGAGCCGTCTTGCGAGGTGACAATGAACCAATTGTCGTTGGTGAAGGGACAAATATTCAAGATGGTAGTATTTTGCATACCGATATGGGCTTTCCATTGACAATCGGGAAGAATTGCACAGTGGGTCATCGGGCCATGCTACACGGGTGTGTAATTGATGATGGTGCACTGATTGGAATGAATGCCACAATTCTTAACGGTGTTCAGATAGGTCAAAACAGTGTTATTGGGGCTTGTTCACTGGTAACCGAGGGTAAAGTTATCCCTGCCAACTCACTTTTTATGGGGTCACCGGCAAAATTTGTCAGAACTATTTCTCAAGCAGAGCATGAGGATTTTATGACTGCTGCGCTTCATTACCAAGCAAATTTGAAGCGGTATAAATCTTCTTTTGTTGCTATCAAATAATGAAATATCGTGTCAAAAAACTATTTTGAACCAGGGGATTTAGTGATTAATCCTGAACATCCTGAGTGGGGTGTTGGTCAAGTGCAATCAAGCATTAACAACCGAATTACGGCCAATTTTGACCACAATGGAAAAGTCGTTATTAACTCTGAAGAAGTTATTTTAGAAGAATACATAGAGGATAATCTTTGAATCATTTTCTAACTGATTGCAAGGTCACTCAGTAGTAATTGTGAATACCTTGTTTAACCCAATTATGCGTCGGGAAGATAGCAATTATCGGTTAAATCTTGTTTCAAATGAACAAGATTTACTTGCTTCTCAGCGATTGCGCTACAAAGTTTTTGTAGAAGAGTTAGGTGGAAACGGCCCCTTGGTTGATCATCAAAATCGTTTTGAAATTGATCCTTTTGATGAATTCTCGGATCATCTTGTGTTGATTGACACTAATATTCCAGAGGCATCGTTAGATCATGTTATTGGGTCATACCGTCTCCTTCGTGGTGATATCGCTTTCAAAAATAATGGTTTTTACTCAAGTTCAGAATTTGATTTAACCTCCCTGATTAATTCTGGTCGCAAATTATTAGAACTCGGAAGGTCTTGTGTTCATCCTGATTACAGAGGAGGAACATTCATGTTTCAACTTTGGAATGGGCTTGCCGGATATGTCATTAAACACAAAATCGAAATCCTTTTTGGGGTGGCAAGTTTTCATGGAACAGTGGTCGCCAATTTTGCGAAGCCTCTATCCTACCTGCACCATTGGCATGCAGCGCCAAAAAATCTTACGGTCAAGTCCATTGGCGACACCTCGGCTTCGATTAATATTATCCCTAAAGAAAAAATTGACCGCGTTGCTGCGATTGTTCAATTGCCTGCTTTAATCAAGGCGTACCTGCGTTTAGGTGGATTTGTTGGAGATGGGGCTTATATTGACTACCAATTTAATACAATTGATGTCTGTGTGTTGATGGACACTCTTCGCATGTCACAAACCCGCAAATCACATTATGAGCATATTGTTGGAAAAGATCACAACCCACCAAATTAAAGCCCAAGCGTTACGCTTTTTTCAGAATATGGGTTTCATTGGCTTTTTCAGAATGGCCTTTCGGCTTATTCTACTTTTATGTACAATTTACTTTGGGCTCGTTATCTTCATGCTCGTAAGGTTATTTGAATGGCCATTCGGTCGAAAAATTACTCCCTATATCACCCAAATTGTTTGCTACTTGAGTCTTCTTATCATTGGTTTGAAGCGTGAAACTAGTGGTGAACCATTTAAAGGCCGTGGTGCTGTTGTTGCTAACCATCCGTCGATGTTGGATATATTTGTACTCAATGCCAAACAGAGAATATTTTTTGTTGCCAAACATGAGATCCGTTCTTGGTTTGGAATTGGCATTCTCGCAGTAGCGACTGGAACTCTTTTCATTGAACGGAATCGGGGGCAATCATTATTCCAAAAGGGGATATTCTATCAACGCTTGAGCCAAGGTGACACTCTTTTATTTTTTCCGGAGGGGACGACGACAAACGGGCTTGAGGTTGTTCCATTTAAATCCACCTTGTTTGCGGCTTTCTTTGAAAATCAGTTGTATGAAGAACTTTCTATTCAGCCTGTTTCCGTTTATTACAAGGCACCCAAAAATAAAGTTGACTCTTTCTATGCATGGTGGCAGGACGATGTCTTTTTCGCTGAACACCTCACAAAGATTCTTTCTGCTCCACGAGGCGGAGTAGTTAAAACTGTCTATTGTCCCCCGATTAAAGTTGCCGATTATAACGATCGAAAAGCATTGGCTTTAGCTTGTGAAAAAGCGGTTAAAGAGGAGTTTCTGAAGTCACAACAATCGCTACAAAATGTGAGCTAAGGATTTATCTCACCTCTTTTGCATTCACAAAAGTATAAACAATCAGGAACGCAGAGTGTAAAAATGACTGCTTCAACGTCTTTGCGATGGGTGCCAGAAATTGACCCGGCTTTCAATAAGGGTAACAATTCCAAAAAATAACGTACCGGCAATTGCCGCCACAACAATTTCGGCCCATACAACATCAAACGCTAAACGTCCTACTTCAGTCGAAATTCGAAATCCCATTCCTACCGTTGGTGAACCAAAAAATTCGGCAACAATTGCACCGATGAGGGACAGAGTTGTACATATCTTTAGTCCATTAAATGCAAACGGCATAGCTGCCGGAATTTTGAGTTTAATCAAGGTCTGCCAGTAATTCGCATGATAGGTTAGCATAATGTCTCGTTGCGTTCGGTCAATTGATGCTAAACCTTGAACCATATTAACCAGCATAGGAAAAAAGACCATCGCCACAACTACTGCTGCTTTTGACTGCCAACCAAACCCAAACCACATAACAAATATTGGCGCTGTACCAACAATAGGTAAGGCAGCTAACAAATTGCCAATGGGCAAGAGTCCACGCTTAAAGAATTCAAATCGATCAACAAAAATAGCGACGAGCACGGCTGACCCACACCCCATGGCGAAACCAGTGAGAGCTCCTTTGAAAACAGTTTGAACCAAATCAATCCAAAGGATGTCGGGAATCGAAATAAAGGTCGTGGCGATGACGCTTGGTGCTGGTAGGATAACCAAAGGAATGTTATAGTGAACGACCAAACCTTCCCAAATAACCAATATTGTAAGTACAAAGATGGATGGGATTAATACCTTACGAGTTGGAGTTGACGGTTGGATCGATAGGTAATGATTTGCACCCCAAGCAATTAGCCAGAAGCCAAATATCAAATATAACAACATCAGTGACTAAACCCTAATCGACTTAAAGTGAGTTTTTGGCATAATCCAATGATTCCGACTAGGGATGCGGCGAGAATTGCCGCCGCAAAAAGTGCTGACCAAATCTGAATGGTTTGACCATAATAACTTCCAGTTAACAGCCGCGCTCCAAGTCCCGCAACAGCACCAGTCGGTAATTCGCCGACAATCGCTCCAATCAGAGAAGCGGAAATACCGATCTTTAAAGAAGGAAAAAGATAAGGCAATGAGGTCGGCACTTGTAATTTCCAAAATATTTGTCGCTCATTCGCCGCATACGTTTGCATTAAGTCCATTTCAGTTTGTCCTGGACTTCGGAATCCTGCAACCATACCAACTGCAACCGGAAAAAAACTGAGATAAGAAGAAATAATCGCTTTGGGGATTAGCCCCTCGAATCCCATTGAATACAAAATGACAATGATCATCGGAGCGATAGCCAAGATAGGTATAGTTTGGCTTGCAACTAAAAGAGGCATAACACCGTATTTCATACTGCGGATATGAACGATACCAACGGCCAGCAGTATCCCCATTCCCGTTCCAAAGGCAAAACCAACGAGGGTGGCTGAAATTGTTATCCATCCGTGATAGATCAAACTCCTTTTGGAGGTAATTTTTTTATTGACTGTCGTGTCCCAAAGTTCCAGAATTACTTGGTGGGGTGCCGGAAGTTTGGGCCGCTGTTGCGCTATGGTATCCTTGACAATTTCAGAAAATGTGACTTCGACCCCAGCTCGTCTTGCCTGATCCTTAGTCCAAGTTGAATTCAGAATCACGGTAAAGCAGTACCAGACTAATAAGATGGCACATGCAACGGCACAAATAGGTATAATTGATTTCACTCAGTTACCTAAAACTTAAATATCAGCTTCATTGAGTGGGATCTGAGTTTGGCGAAGTCCTTGCCGGACTTCCTGTGCTACTTCAATGAACTCTTGGGTATCTCTAATTTCAAGCGAGCGGTCTCTAGGTAAGGGGCTATCAATGACTTTGATCACCCGACCAGGGCGGTTACTCATGACCACTATTTTAGTCGAAAGGAAAACAGCCTCAGGAATGGAGTGGGTAACAAAACCGATCGTTTTCCCAGTACGATTCCATAGTCCTAATAGTTGCTCATTGAGATGATCTCTAACAATTTCGTCAAGAGCTCCAAAAGGCTCATCCATGAGCAAAATATCGGCGTCAAAGGCCAAGGCGCGTGCAATTGAAGCCCGTTGTTGCATGCCCCCCGATAATTGCCAAGGAAATTTGTTTTCAAATCCTTTTAAATGTACAAGATCAAGAACCTTCTCAACCCGTTTGTTCATTTCTTCAGACGTATACCCCATAATTTCTAGTGGCAATTTGATATTCTTGGCGATCGTTCGCCACGGAAACAAGCTCGCGGCTTGAAAAACATAGCCATATGCGCGATTAAGTCGAGCAAATTCAGGTGAAAATCCATTGACCGTAATGTGCCCTGACGTTGGATGATCTAACGCCGCCACGATTCGCAAAAATGTCGTTTTGCCACATCCAGACGGACCAATTAGAGAAACGAAATCGCCTTTGTTAATTTCAAGGTTTACTTCTTTTAGAGCTTCAACTTGGCCATCAGCGGTTTCAAATACCAAACCGAGATTCTGGGTCGAAATTACAACTGGTGATTGCGAACCACTAGAAGGCTTTACGTCATTCATAATTGTGAACTACTTTGCAATGATCAGATACCAGCAGGAATATTAAGCGGGTCTCGTTCAATTTTACGTGGTGTGTTAAGTTCTTTCCATTTGGATACGGCTTCATGCGTAGCTGAAAATGCTGGTCGGGGAATAAATTTACCACGTCCAGGATTGGGTTGCGAGTTTTGGCCCCAGGACCAGATAACTTCTCCTCTTGAGAGTGTATAGCGAGGTTGAGCAACAATTTTATGTCCTTCAAAAACATTATAATCTAATACTGACTTATGTGTAGTTGCAGTGATCGTTTTACTAATAGTTGGATCCCAAACAACAATGTCTGCATCAGCTCCAGGAACTAAGGACCCTTTGCGGGGAAAGATATTGAGGATGCGCGCTATATTTGTTGAGGTCACGGCTACAAATTCATTCGGAGTCAATCGCCCTTTTTCAACTCCCTCTGTCCATAGGACTCCCATACGTTCTTCAAGCCCGCCTGTCCCATTTGGAATTAACGTAAAATTATCTTTGCCCATTCGCTTTTGCTCAGTCGTAAACGCTGCATGATCTGTGGCCACGACTTGAAGCGAGCCTGCCGCCAATCCATTCCACAAACCGTCCTGATGCTCTTTTCCTCTAAAAGGAGGTGACATTACCCGTTGAGCCGCATGATCCCAATCCTTAGAAAAGTACTCACTTTCATCAAGGGTTAAGAATTGAATCAGCGGCTCTCCAAAAACTCGAAATCCTTTTTGCCGTGCCCGACGAATCGCTTCATGAGCTTGCTCACATGAAACATGAACAATATACAAAGGAACACCGACGGCATTGGCAATCATAATTGCCCGATTGGCCGCTTCGCCTTCAACCTCAGGTGGGCGTGAATACGCATGTCCTTCAGGCCCGACCAATCCTTCAGAAAGATATTTATTCTGTAATTCTGCAACAACATCGCCATTCTCAGCATGCACCATTGGCAAAGCACCGAGCTCACGACACCGTTGAAACGAAGCAAACATTTCATCGTCTTCAACCATTAAAGCGCCCTTATAAGCCATAAAATGTTTAAACGAGTTTATGCCCATTGCAACAGCATCTTTCATCTCATTGTAAATCGTCTCATTCCATCCTGTGATCGCCATGTGATACCCGATATCAGAACAGATTTGGGGTTGCGACTTTCGGTGCCACTCGTTGATGGCGTTTTTAATTGATCCATCAGCACCCGGCAAACAGAAATCAACGATCATCGTCGTTCCACCGACCGCGGCAGCCCACGTTCCAGACTCAAAGGTTTCTGCTGCGGTCGTCCCCATGAACGGCATTTCCAAATGTGTATGCGGATCAATACCTCCCGGGATAACGTAAGCTCCCTCGGCATCAATATATTCAGTTCCTTTGAGATCATTGCCGATGGCTTTGATCACTTCACCCTCAATAAGAACATCGCCTTTAAATGTTCGGTCAGCAGTTACAATCGTGCCATTTTTTATAACTTTTGACATTATCGACCTCCAAACTTTTGAAGTTACTACAATATGCTAATTGACAATTTGGGCTATTTCCAAGACCGCCAGAAGCAGCGTGTTTGTTCCTTTATTGGCCCATTCAACTGAAATCTCCTCAGCTTCATTATGCGAAAGCCCATCAACGCAAGGGCACATAATCATGGCCGTTGGAGTCACTTGATTAACCCAACACGCATCATGCCCAGCACCCGAAATTATATCGCGACTTGAATATCCCAATATCTTGACAGCATTTCGAACGGCTTGGATACAATTGTCATCAAATTTTACGGGGTCAAAACCACCTATTTTTTCAAAAGTAACCTCTAAGCCCAACTCCTTACAGATGCTTTCACTCCCCTCTCTTAGCCGGGCCTCCATATCCTCTATAACAGCAAGTTCAGGTGATCGAAAATCAACAGTGAAGATCACTTTTCCTGGGATTACGTTTCGACTATTTGGAAAAACATCTATTTGTCCGGCGGCACCGACTGCATCGGGCTTATGGCTCCAAGCAATTGTATCGACAAGGTCAAGTATTTTGGCCATTCCCAACCCGGCGTTTCGGCGCATTGGCATTGGCGTTGAGCCCGTATGAGATTCTTTTCCTTCAATGGTAATTTGGGTCCAAGATAGACCCTGACCAAAGGTCACTACGCCAATATCTTTTTCTTCGGCCTCAAGGATTGGTCCTTGTTCAATATGAAGTTCAAAAAAAGCGTGCATTTTTCTTGCACCAACAGTCTCATCTCCCTGCCAGCCAATTCGTTGAAGTTCATCACCGAATTTTTTTCCATTTGCATCCACTCTATTGTAAGCCCATTCAAGGTCATGAATTCCAGCGAACACCCCTGATGCAAGCATAGGCGGTGCAAATCGGGTTCCCTCTTCATTTGTCCAATTAGTGACAATGATCGGATGTTTAGTTTGGATGTTCATTTCGTTTAAGGTTCGAATGATCTCAAGGGCGCCCAAAACACCTAAGACGCCATCGTATTTTCCACCCGTAGGCTGAGTATCAAGATGCGAACCGACATAAACTGGCAATGCTTCTGGGTCACTTCCTTTCCGGGTGGCAAACATGTTTCCCATTTGATCAACATCAACGGTTAAGCCCTCTTCTTCGCACCATCTTTGAAACAAATGGCGGCCTTCGGAATCTACATCGGTTAATGCTTGTCGATTATTTCCACCAGCGACACCTGGACCAATCTTGGCCATTTCCATGATGGAGTTCCAAAGCCGCGTCGAATCAATTTGTAAATTATGTAGTTTTGAAGACATCCCAATTACCTCATTGTACTTTGGTCAATCATTAACAATCCGTAATAAGATTATGCTACTCTTGCTCTTCTGTACATGCCAATACGTTGTTGGGATGTTGAGTCCAATTGCTGTAGGTATCAATGACTGGTTGGCCTGTACGTTTGTCATAATCACCTTCTTGCAACTGTTCCATGGTAATGCAGTTATCGACGGGACAAACATTGACGCACAAATTACACGCAACACATTCTTCATCAATGACTTCAAAAGTTCGACCCTCGTTGATTGCTATGGCTTGATGCGACGTATCTTCGCAGACGGCATAACATCGCCCACACTTGATGCATAAATCCTGGTTAATTCGAGCTTTGGTTATATAGTTCAGATTCAAATATTGCCAGTCTGTAACGTTGCCAACAGCACGCCCTTGAAAATCTTCAATACGGTCAAATCCTTTCTGCTCCATCCAGAGCTCCAACCCTGAGGTGAGTTCGGCAATAATTTTGAAACCAAAGGTCATGGCGGCTGTACACACTTGTACGGAACCAGAACCGAGCAGTATAAATTCTGCGGCATCGCGCCAATTCGTGATTCCTCCGATACCAGAAATTGGCAATCCTGCTGTTTCCCGGTCACGAGCAATTTCTGCCACCATATTAAGGGCAATCGGTTTTACGGCTGGTCCGCAATATCCTCCATGAGTTCCTTTTCCGTCTATGGAAGGTTCAGGACTAAATGTGTCTAAATTGACTGAGGTAATTGAAGAAATCGTATTGATAAGGGATACCGCATCAGCACCACCATTGAGAGCCGCACGAGCTGGGTATCTGACATCAGTAATGTTTGGGGTGAGTTTCACGATGACTGGCATTCGTGTATTGTCTTTAACCCAGCGTGTTACCATTGATATGTACTCAGGTACCTGTCCGACGGCTGACCCCATCCCTCTTTCGCTCATTCCGTGTGGGCAACCAAAGTTTAGCTCAACGCCATCGGCATTAGTGTCCTCTACCATGGGAAGAATCTTTTTCCAAGCATCTTCTTCACAAGGGACCATGAGAGAGACGACTAAAGCTCGGTCAGGAAAATTACGTTTGACGGACTTGATTTCTTGTAAATTTTTTTCCAACGGACGGTCAGTAATCAGTTCAATGTTATTCAGACCTAACAAGCTTCGGTCTCGCCCCCAAACTGCCCCGTAGCGGGGACCATTTACATTAACAATATGAGGGTCAAGTCCGAGGGTTTTCCAAACAACCCCACCCCATCCATCTTTCAGGGCACGCGTAACGTTATACTCTTTGTCTGTTGGTGGTGCGGAGGCCAGCCAGAATGGGTTCGGTGAATTGATACCAGCGAAATTGGTCTGAAGATTGCTCAATTGATTATCCTCGTTGTTGGTTGTATGACGACAAATATTTATGAATATCTTCGGCGGCATCCCGTCCTTGAGCCACAGCAGTAACTGTCAAATCATCATCTCTAATAATGCAATCACCTCCTGCCCATAATTTGACTATACTCGTGTGTCCGAATTCATCAACATCAATTTTCCCCTTATGGGTTTTTAGATCTTCAATCTTCCAGTCAAGCTTTTGACCAATGGCCATAAGAACATGGTCCGTTTGGAGATTCGTAGTTTTGGTCTCGGGGATTACTTGACCATTGACAACTTTGGTTTTGGCAATCTTTAATTGCTTCTGATTTCCTTTTTCTTCTATGACTACGGGTACGGCGTTGGTAATAATATTGACACCTGAGATCGCTGCCAATTCAATTTCGTGATGTGATGCACTCATTTCATCTTTACTCCGGCGATAGACGATTGATACATTAGGAGCACCAAGTTTCTTGGATTGTACGGCAGCATCTATGGCTGTCATGCCTCCACCAATAACAACGACATCTTCACCAACAGGGATTTCTGAGTAATCTTGGCTTAGCCTTAAGGCCTCAATAAAATCCACTGCGTTGGATACGATTTCATTTTCTAAAGTAATTTGATTGACACCATTCAACCCAACACCTAGGAAAACGGCATCAAAATCAAGCAACAGTGTTTCCAACTCATCCTGAGTCGAAATTGAATGACTCGTTTGAGGGGTAATTCCTCCAATTTTTAGAAGCCAATCGATTTCCTTTTGGGCAAAATCATCCACAGTTTTATACGTCGCTATCCCCGTTTGGTTTAATCCCCCCAAAAATGGTTCTTTCTCAAATATCTCAACCGTGTGACCATAGACGGCTAAACGGTGAGCACAGGCTAGTCCTGCAGGACCAGAACCAACAACGGCAATCCTTTTGCCCGTCTCCGGTTTTCTCTGATATGGGTGTTGCCCCTTTGCGAAGATGATATCGGTAGCGTATCGTTGCAATTGACCAATCAGCACGGGTTTACCCTCGGCAGTTTCGCGTACACAAGCCTCTTCACAAAGCACCTCTGTCGGGCAGGAACGTGCACACATTCCACCTAGAATATTGCTGTCAAAAATGGTCATTGCCGCCGCTTCTGGGACCCCAGTGGCAATCTGTCTGATAAACAAGGGAATATCAATGCCTGTCGGGCAAGCCGTAATACATGGAGCATCATAGCAAAAGTAGCATCGGTCGGCGGCAACTAATGCTTCATGACCATTCAACGGGGGAGTCAGTTCGGAAAAATTTTTTGCATAGTCTTCATCAGAAAGCCGTCCTGAAAATTGTCCCGGTAAATTCTCCAATTCAGTCATACCAAACCTATTATCAATAAGTTAATGAAAAGCATGCTATCTGAAACGCCAGAAACGAGCGCGAGATTGGGAAAATTGATTCTCCCAATCTCACTATAGATAATTTATAGTGCTTGATCAGTGATCAAATGTGTCCAAGCTCCTTCGGGTTGCATTGAAATGACAGCATCGGAACCACCAAATAACAGTTTATCAACAGTCCGCTGAAAGTCATTGGGATCTAATGTTCCATTCGATCCGGCGGTCAGTTTTGCTATTTCACCCATCATTCTCTTTTGATGTGTTTCCGTTTGGGCACCAGTGGCATCATTATCAAGTACAATCAGTGCTGCCTCATCAGGATTTTCTTCAGCATATTTCCAGCCCTTCATTGAGGCACGAACAAAGCGAACCATCTTATCAACAAAGGCTGGATCATCAAGATCATTTTCATTAACATATAGACCATCTTCTAAAAGGGCTACACCTTGATCCTCATACTTATAGGTGATGAGCTCATCGGGGGAAATTCCAGCATCAACAACTTGCCAATATTCATTGTAGGTCATGGTCGAAATACAGTCAGCTTGGCGCTGCAATAGAGGATCAACGTTGAATCCCTGTTTGAGAACAGTAACACCTTCACTCCCACCATCAGTCGATATTCCCATTTGGTTCATCCAATTTAAAAATGGATACTCGTTTCCAAAAAACCAAACACCTAAAGTGCGTCCGGGGAAATCAGCCGGCGACTGGATTCCACTCTCTTTGAGACATGTTAGCATCATTCCAGAAGACTTGAATGGTTGGGCTATGTTGACAAGAGGTAATCCTTTCTCACGACTTGAGAGTGCCGCACCCATCCACTCAACAATGACATCTGCTCCTCCACCAGCTAACACTTGGGGTGGTGCGATATCAGGTCCACCTGGTTTGATCTCAACATCAAGATTCTCTTCCGTGTAAAATCCTTTGTCCTTGGCAACATAATAGCCGGCAAATTGGGCTTGGGTAACCCATTTCAATTGTAGGGTAACCTGGTCCGCGGCCATAGCATTGCTTGAAAAAGCCAATGCGGCAAGGAGCAATACCGTTTTAATTATCATACTCATAGGTCTTCCTTTCATAGTGATAATAATTCATTTAAGTCCTGTTAATAAATTTAACACCGAACCCCATTTTAATTCAACAATAAAAATAATTCTCGGAAATGGTGGAGTTCAGAAACGATAACAGATTTTGGTGAAACTTGGAAACGATAATTAATTCAGGTCTGAGCAGCTCTTATTGCGATTTCTTCTGATACTTCAAAGGCCAATTCCAAGGATTGAGAAGAATTTAATCGCGGGTCACATACAGTGTGATAACGGTCCCCAAGTGTGTCATCTGATACAGCGCTTAATCCTCCAGTGCATTCAGTTACATCCGTACCGGTCATTTCAAAATGTACTCCGCCTGGTATTGTTCCCTCTTCCCGATGAACCGCAAAAAACTGCTTGACCTCGGCAAGTATATTCTCAAATCGCCTTGTTTTGTATCCGTTTGAGGCTTTCTCGGTATTCCCGTGCATCGGGTCGCAACTCCAAATTACCTTAGCTCCTTCCTCTTTTACCGCCGTAATGAGTTTTGGTAAATACTCAAAAACCCGACCTTTCCCAAATCGCACAATGAGTGTAATGCGACCTGGAATGTTATCTGGATTAAGTTTTTGAAGGAGTACCTTAAGTTCGTCGGGTTCCATACTTGGCCCGCACTTAATCCCAACGGGATTTTCAATCCCTCGGCAAAATTCCACATGAGCACCATCAGGCTGTCGGGTACGGTCCCCAATCCACACAAAATGACCTGATCCAGCAATCACTGACCCAGTTATCGAATCAACGCGACTCAAGGCTTCTTCGTACTCAAGAAGCAATGCCTCATGACTGACAAAGAAATCAACCCGTTTAAGAGCTTCAATTTTGTTGGCACTGACTCCTGCGGCTTCCATAAATTCCAAAGCATCCGTGATACGTCCTGCAAGATAATGATAGCGGTCGGACTCTTCTTTCTCTGTAAATTCAAGTGTCCATGCATGGACCCGTTTTATATCGGCAAAACCTCCCTGACTGAATGCACGAAGTAAATTAAGGGTGGCTGCTGATTGTGAATAGGCTTGGATCATACGATCGGGATTGGGAACTCGAGCCTCTTGGTTGAAGGCTATATCATTGATAATATCACCCCGATAGCTGGGCAACTCAATGCCATTATTCTTTTCAAACGCTGATGACCGTGGTTTAGCAAATTGTCCAGCAATACGGCCGATTTTTACGATTGGAGATTTAGTTGCATAGGTAAGCACAACCGCCATCTGTAGAATAATTCTAAACGTATCGCGGATTGAATCAGCACTATACTCCTGAAAGCTTTCAGCACAATCTCCTCCTTGAAGCAGGAAGCGTTTTCCTTCGCATACTTCCGCTAATTGCTCCCTTAGGCTTCTGACCTCACCACCAAATACCAATGGTGGGCATTGTGAGAGATGCCGTGTTACAGAATTGAGCTTATCTTGATTGGGATATTCCGGCATTTGAATTTGTGGTCGCTCTCTCCAGCCAGATTTATTCCATAATTTTGTCATATTTCACCTCGTGATACCATTTGGTATGACGTAATCAATTTTTTGTTATATTCTAGATTTACAGATTAAACGAAGGTCAGCAAAGTGTTAGTTGTATCCGGTTAAGTCTTATCTTGTGGATTGAAACTAACAGTCTTGCTTTGTCAATAGGAGCATTGAGGAGTAAATCCTTGCGGCTTAACTTGATATAGCCCATTGCGGTCCTCAGCTAAAAACCAAATTGTTCCGTCAGGTGCCTCTCGTACATCACGAACCCGTTTGGTTTCAGGTAACTGGATTGTCGCCACTTCTCTCCAATCTGATTTTGGGTCTAGTATAGCGATGTAATCAAACTTCAACGACCCGACAAATACGTGCCCTTGCCATTCGGGCCACAATTTTCCGGAATAAACCATCAATCCTGATGGAGCAATGGATGGATCCCAATAATGTTTTGGTTGTTCCATCCCCTCCAGAGCAGTTCCGATGCCGATTTTATCGCCGGTATAAAAAGTACCATACGAAATTATCGGCCAACCGTAATTGCGACCTTTTTCAATCAGGTTGACCTCATCACCGCCACGTGCTCCATGTTCGGAAGTTAACAAGTTGCCATTGAGGTCAAGACCTGCTCCCTGTGGGTTTCGATGACCAAAGGTCCAGATTTCGGGTAAAACTCCAGCCTGAGAAACAAATGGATTATCATTTGGCACCGTCCCATCGCGATTAATCCTCAACAGTTTACCGTTATAATTACCAGGATCCTGGGCTGATTCCCGATTGCCTCTGTCTCCATGGGTAATAAATAAAGTACCATCATTCGCTTCAACAATTCGGGAGCCAAAATGAAACGTTGATTGTTCACCCGGTCTGGCAACTAAAAGTGTTTTTTCATTGCTGAGTTGCGAATTATCTATAACCAATTCGGCAGAGCTTACACCGAGTGCACGAAGTCCTTGAGAGTCACTAGTGGCATAAGTCAAAAAAATCTGCCTACTTTCGGTAAAATCGCGTGCCGCAACGACATCAAGTAAGCCTCCTTGACCGCCTGGAGAAACCTTTAAGGTATGTTTGACCAAAGTTCGTTTGCCGGTTGAATTATAATGATATAATCGACCACGTTTTTCAGTCACTAAATACTCACAATTATCTAAAAAGGTGACACTCCAAGGAAAATCCAAACTTCCTGTAATACGTTGAATATCAAGAGAATTTTCATTGGCTTGAATTCCTGTACCGATAATCGTCCAACTTAACCCAGCAATTAAAGTTATAAAGACAGATCGCAAAGTGTAAAACTTAAACATCTTATTCAATTAACCTCTCATCCGTTTACCTTGTACGTCCCAAGGTGATTGTTCCAATACAACGGCACGACATTCATCATTGATTATGTGTGTCGTTAGTTCAGTCCCTGGAGTACTCATGTCATTTTCAACATAGGCCATTGCCAAACTCTTTTTGACATTATGTCCATACCCTCCAGAAGTAATAAATCCAACCCGGCGATCATTCTTCCATATTGGTTCATAGCCTACAGCTTCAGTATTGGTTGAGTGAACCTCCAGTGTAACTAATTGCCGTTTTGCCTCCTCATGAGTTTGACTTAGGGCCGATTCCTTGCCAATAAAATCACCTTTATTGAAATCAATCCAACGGATTAATCCTGATTCTTTCGGTGTATATTCATTACGATATTCAGCATTCCAAACGCCAAAGCTCTTTTCAAGTCGCAGTGAATTGAGTGCATAAAACCCGACCTCTTTACCATCAACTTCAAGCAATGCCTCACGCAATATATTATAAAGGGTTTCATGCTCGCTTGAATGACAATTAATCTCATATCCTAATTCTCCAGTGACCGTTATTCTTGCCGTCTTTGTACGAACAAGCCCAATATCAAGAGTTTTAAGACTTAAGAACGGCATGCTTGTGTTTGAGATATCACCACGTGTCACCTGCTCAAGAAGTGCGCGCGATTTTGGGCCAAATATTGAAAACCCAACAATGCTATCGGACACATCTTCAATTGCGACGTCTTCTTTGAGATGTTGAGCAAACCAACGCATATGCCATTCTCTGAGATAATAACTCCCCATGACCCACCACTCAGCGTCATTCCAATTCATCACAACCAAATCACCCATCAATTTACCAGCGAATGACAGAATCGGATTCAGTCGACATTGGTTCTTTTGCGGAAGCTTGCCAGCAAATATCCAATCAAGCCACTTGGTTGCCTTGGCTCCAGTAACGCGGAATCTTGAATAGCTTGATATATCTAGCAACCCCGCAGTATTCCGTGCTGCTAAACACTCTTGGGCAGTTATGTCAAATGCATTAGAACGTCGCAAAGTTGGGATTTCGGCAAAGTTATTTGGAGCAAATAATAGAGGAACTTCTAATCCCCAATTTTCACCCCACTGTGCGCCATTGTTGGTCATTAATCCGTAACTTGGCGATTTTTTTATTGGGCGGCCAGCCCAAAGTTGTTCATTGGGGTATGTCATAACAAACCGGCGCGAGTAAAATTGGCCAGTGGTTTGTTTGATGTATTCAATATTTGATGTAAACTCACCGTATCGAGCGATGTCCATAGCCCATGGGTCGGCCTCAGGCTCACCATGAATAATCCATTCAGCAAGGGTTTTACCTACCCCTCCGCCCTGCAAAAATCCAGCCATAACACCGCAGGCCAACCAATAGTTCTCGATTCCCCTAACTGGGCCAACGAGCGGATTGCCATCAGGTGAAAAAGTAAAAGCCCCATTAATCCAAGACTTTACTCCCACTTGATTTAAAACGGGATATCGTCTGATGGCCCAATCCAATTCATCCGAAATTCTTTCGATATCTGGTTCAAAAAGTTCCATTCCGTAATCCCAAGGTGCACCATCAATAGCCCAATGTTCAGGATTTTGTTCATAAAAACCGACCAACATTCCCATTTGATCTTGACGTGAATAGGTAAATCCCTCGGGGTCTACCGATGAACAAATTCGTTTTTCACCTGAAGCGACTTCAGGAATGGTTTCAGTAATCAAATAATGGTGTTTGAGAGGTGCAACTGGCAATTCAAGTCCAATCATTCGACCAACTTGTTTTGCCCAAAGTCCGGCAGCATTGATAACATGTTCCGTCAATATCGTGCCTTGATTGGTAATCACTTCCCATGTCTTATCAGGCCTTTGTTTTAACTCTAATACTTGAGTGTGCTCAAAATAGGATGCGCCTCTTTTTTTGGCAGCAAGGGCATAACCACGTACTGTCCCTGTCGTATCAACATAACCTTCGCGTGAAATCCACAGCCCACCCCGAACATCATCAAGATTAACGAAGGAGTGTTTTTCTCTAATTTCCTCAGGGGTAAGTAACTTGGAATCTTCAATTCCGATTGTCTGAAACATATGATATCGAGATAGCAACCACTCCCATCTTTCTTGCTCGCATGCGAGCGTAACCCCTCCTTCCATATGATAGCCGATTGGTTCATCTGATTCGTCTTCAATTTCATGGAGCAGGTTAATCGTGTAGGCTTGAAGCGCCGCCATTTGTGGGTCTGCATTAATTGGATGTACGCCACCAGCGGCATGCCATGATGATCCGGCCGCAAGAACCGACCTTTCAAGCAAGCAACAATTTTGCCAACCGAAACGGGCAAGATGATATAAAACAGAAGCACCAACGACACCTCCACCTATGACAACTGCCCGATATGTTCGATTCATATGTTCACTCCGTCTAGTACCCTAATTGTATCTCAGTTGAGTATGTTTCAGAATAATTGAAATATGACAATTTATAATTCTAAATTTTAATCCAAGTTTTAATGAATTTTAACTTAGTTTAACCCGTCGTCTTATGATGAAGAATGCTGAAAGAATATCAATAATTATTCCTGCTGCTGGAAAATCGTCTCGTATGGGCGATAGCGATAAACTATTACTCAGTTTAGATGGCAATACTCTTTTAAAACTTGCTGTATTGAAAGCAGTGAATTCAACAGCAAAAGAAGTTATCGTTGTTTTACGACAAGACCAGCTTTTTCGATTGAAAGAGATTGAGGATTTTCCGGTTAAAATAGTCTATTCAACGCATCAATTGAATCTCATGTCAAATTCAATTCAAGCGGGGTTAGATAGGGTGGAGCCAAGTGCATTGGGGGTTTTAATTTTTCTGCCTGATATGCCACTCATTACAACCAGCGATTTAAATACATTGATTGATTGCTTTCATGAGGAGCACATTGTTCAAGCTTGTAACCATAATCAGCAACCAGGTCATCCCGTTTTGTTCCCCCGGCAAATCTTATCCAATTCATTTAAGATTTCGGGTGATGAGGGGCTTCGCACATTGCTGCAAGCGAATGCTTCAAGCGTTTATTTTGTTCCCTTAGAGGGAAATCGTGCTTTGGTTGATGTTGACACTCCAGATGACTGGAAAAAATTGACTGGTGCGGGCGAAGGGACTTGAACCCCCACTGCCTCACGGCACACGGATTTTCATACCACTACAACTTTCGTTGCCCACAGTAGGTTTGTGGTCTGGACTATACCTTCACCTTAGCTCAAGCCTTAGGTGCTGTCCGTCTAGTCTCTACACCTTCCCCGAAGGGCTTGGCTCGGGATTGCCATTTGCAAGGTTTCCCCGAATTTGAACAGTTCTACCAAATTCGTTTCCAAATAAGGCACTCAAATTTTTAAGTCCGTTGCGTCTACCTATTCCGCCACGCCCGCAAGTCACTCCAACAATATGAACTCTGAATTAATAAGTCAATTGTAGAGAACTTTTATAAACACTCATTGGAAAAAAATTCAAGCCCAAGACCCAACAAAAAATTCAAATATGTGGAGGAGATAATCATAATCCAGTCGCCTTAGATCCACGGTCTCAATTCTTGGGTTGAAATTTGTCAATTATTCGCCGATAGTTGAGCAATTTTTTCACCTGCCTTAATTAAGGAATTATTCGTTGCAAATACTTTTTCAATCACACAATCGCTAGGTGCCGCAAGCGTAAACTCCATTTTCATTGCCTCAACATAGGCCAATATTTCGCCTTTGCTAACAGTCTTCCCCTCTTTGCAGTTCACCAACTTTAACAGTCCAGGAACCTGTGAAATAATCAAGTTTGATGTCCTTGACTCATCAAGATGATCAAATTCCTTCCGTGCAAATGAAAACTCCCATAAACCAGTTTCATATACCGAAACATGAGAGTTGTGAACATAAACCTTGTGCGAAACATTTTCGAGACCAATAAATATACCTCTTGGAGTCAGCTGACACTTTGATATCGCATCAGCGAACCGTAATTTAAAGGTATTCGAATTGAAGAAACTCACTTCCAAATCATATTGAATATTACTTCGGTTCAGAGCAATTGTTTGCCTATGACAATGCCAATGCGAAAATCCAGTCTTCCAGTTTCTCCGCTGGAGTAAATAAAAATCAACGACTGCTGCAGCAGCTAAAATTAAAACGGAATTGGACGGCGGTTCTGATTGCTGAGGAAATGGTAAGTAATCATCAAGAAAACCCGTATTAATGTCTCCGTGAATGAATTCAGGAGTATCAATGATACCAACGAGTAAATTTAAATTAGTTTTGATTCCACCAAATTCACTTTGCCTCATACCCTTTGATAACTCTTTAATAGCTTGCTCTCGTGTAGTTCCTGTCGCGATGAGCTTAGCCAATAATGAATCATAAAAGGGAGTAATTGAATTCCATGTTTCAATGCTATTTTCAACCCGTAAATTTTCGGCTAACATAACCTTGTTTACTTTACCTATACTCGGTAAATAACCCTCAAGTACTGCTTCAGAACAGATCCGAGCTTCAATTGAATGACCTTGAATTTGGACGCGTTCTTGCGATAAAGGAAGAGGTTCATTGTTGGCGACTCTTAACTGCCATTCAACGAGGTCTAATCCAGTAATTTGTTCGGTTACAGTATGTTCCACCTGAAGCCGGGTGTTCATTTCTAAAAACCAGATTTTATCGACATTAATCTCATCGCTGGAGTCAGCAATGAATTCAACTGTACCGGCGCCCTTATAGTCAATAGCATTCGCCAGTTTCAGAGCCGCTTCATATAAGAATTCTTTTACTTGAGTTGTAATATTAGGAGCAGGCGCTTCTTCAATTAATTTCTGATTTTTTCTTTGGATTGAACAATCGCGCTCAAATAAATGAATTCGATTGCCAAAGTTATCACCAAATACTTGAACCTCTATATGCCGTGGCCGAGTGATGAATTTTTCGATCATCATTTCGGTATTTCCAAATGCCAGCTGGGCTTCTTTAGATGCTTGATCGAATCCGGCGAAAAACTCAGTTTCGTTATTTATTCGTCGAATCCCTTTACCCCCTCCACCGGCGACAGCCTTTAAAAGAATTGGATAGCCAATTCTATTGGCTTCTTCAAGGAGTTTTTCTTTAGAAATATTCTTTGCTTTGTATCCTTGTAACACCGGCACCCCAGCATTTTGAGCAATCCTCTTGGCTTGATCTTTAAGCCCCATAAGTCGTATCATTTCAGGATCAGGGCCGATAAATTTAATTCCATTGTTTTCGACAGTCTGAGCAAAATCGGGATTCTCTGATAAAAAACCATATCCTGGGTGAATTGCTTCAGCCCCACTCTTTTTAGCCGCAGCAATGATAGTATCAATGTTCAGATAACTTTCCGCTGGATTCGAGGGGCCGATTCTTATCGCAAGATCAGCAAGTTGGGTGTGCTTTGCTTCGTAGTCAGCATCACTGAATACAGCAATTGTTTGTATGTTCAAGCGATCACAGGTTTTTATTATTCGACACGCGATTTCCCCGCGATTGGCTATCAACACGCTCTTAAACATGAAATTACATCCGGAAGATACCGAATTGAGTATCTTTGATATCAGCATTAAAAGCGGCTTGAAGAGAAAGGGCAATGACTTCTCTTGTTTTACACGGATCAATGATTCCGTCATCCCATAATCTTGCTGATGCGTAGTATGAATGCGACTGAATTTCAAACTGGGATTGAATCGTATCTTTATAGTCTTGGGCCTTTTCAGAGTCTGAGGATTTTACAGCTCCCATGACACCTGCTGCCTGTTGACCCCCCATAACAGCTATTCGAGAATTGGGCCATGTCCATAGAAATCGTGGCTGATATGCTCGTCCAGCCATACCGTAGTTGCCAGCACCAAAGGAATTGCCAATGATAATAGTTATTTTGGGAACCGCAGTTGTTGCAACTGCCGAGACCATTTTAGCACCATGCTTAGCTATTCCTTCGCTCTCATATTTCTGGCCAACCATAAAGCCTGTAATATTTTGAAGAAAGATTAAAGGAATTTTGCGTTTTGAACACAATTCTACAAAATGCGTTGCTTTGAGAGCGCTTTCAGAAAATAGCACGCCATTATTCGCAATGATGCCAACCAAAACACCTTCGATACAGGCAAATCCAGTCACAATGGTCGGGCCAAAATTTGCTTTGAATTCGTCCCATTCAGAGCCATCAATAATACGTGCTATGATCTCTCTTACATCATATTGTTGCCGTGGATTCTTCGGTATTATTCCTAAAATTTCAGATGGATCGTAAAGGGGTGCAACGCTATTTGATGTTGTGGCTGGTTTTAGATTTAATGATCGAATAGTTTTTCGAGCGATGCACAGGGCGTGCTCATCATTCTGAGCAAGGTAATCAACAACTCCAGACAATTGGGCATGGATTTCACCCCCACCAAGATTTTCAGCTGTTACGGTTTCGCCTGTTGCAGCTTTGACTAAGGGTGGACCTGCTAAAAATATCGTTCCTTGATTTTTCACAATAATTGAAACATCGGACATCGCAGGTACATAAGCACCTCCTGCAGTGCATGATCCCATAACGACAGCTATTTGTGGAATCCCCTGCGCCGACATTTGAGCTTGATTATAAAAAATTCGTCCGAAGTGATCGCGGTCTGGAAAGACTTCGTCCTGACTAGGTAAATGTGCTCCACCCGAATCAACGAGATAAACACATGGTAAATGACATTCGGCCGCAATTTCTTGAGCACGGAGATGCTTTTTGACAGTAATTGGGTAATAAGTTCCTCCTTTTACGGTCGCGTCATTACATACCACCATAACGTCACAGCCATGAACCTGCCCTATTCCCGTAATTATTCCACCACTGGGAACCTCATCTTTATAGAGCTGATACCCAGCAAGAGCTCCGACTTCAATAAAGGGAGACCCAAGATCAAGAAGTTGTCCAATACGATCCCTCGGAAGGAGTTTTCCACGGGAAATGTGCCTGTCCCTTGACCGCTCTGGCCCACCTTTTTGGAGTGTTTCAATTATTGACTTTAAGGTGGAAATATCACGTTGATGAAAGGCCTTATTCTCCCTAAAAGCTGGATTGTCAATCTGGATATTTGACTTGATAATGGTCACTGTGTTCAGAATTTACGGTAATAAGTTGAGTTTAAAAGTATTCCACAGTTTCAAGAATTGACTAATTCACGTCCGATTAACATTCGTCTAATTTCCGAAGTTCCCGCTCCAATTTCCATTAACTTAGCATCACGAAACAATCGACTTACCATTGATGTCGACAGATATCCTGCCCCTCCAAAAGTTTGAACCGCTTGATGAGCCTGCTTCATTGCTTCTTCTGAAGAGTATAGAACACAGGCGGCCGCATCTTGGCGGGTGACATATCCTTGATCACAAGCTTTTGCGACTTGATAAACATAGGCTCTTGCCGAGCTAAGTGAGGTATACATATCAGCTATTTTTGCTTGAATGAGCTGAAACTCGCCAATCGGTTTGCCAAACTGCTTCCGCTCTTTTACATAGGGTATGACTTCATCTAAGCAGGCAGCAATTATTCCTAGCCCGATTCCAGCAAGGACCACTCTTTCGTAGTCAAGACCAGACATAAGAATATTCACTCCCTTTCCTTCTTCACCCAAAAGATTTTCAAAAGGAACCTCAACATTATCAAAAATCAACTCGGCCGTATCGGAACCACGCATACCGAGCTTGTCAAAATGGTTGGATGTTGAAAAACCTGACATTTCTTTTGTAACAATAAAAGCTGTTATGCCTTTGGATGCAGCATTAGAATCTGTTTTCGCATAAACAACTAGAATATCAGCGTCGGGACCATTGGTGATCCAAAATTTTGACCCATTCAAAAGGTAATAGCCGTTCCTTTTAGTTGCACTTAATTGCATTGACACGACATCAGAACCAGCACCCGCCTCAGACATTGCCAAAGCACCGACACTTTGCCCAGAAACTAAAGGCAGCAAAAATCTTTCTTTTTGTTCATCATTACCATTCAGAAATATTTGATTGACACATAAGTTCGAATGAGCGCCATACGACAAAGCGACACTAGCCGAAGCTCGCGCTATCTCTTCAATGACAACGACATGGGCAAGATAACCCATTTCGGCTCCGCCGAATTTGGCATCAACAGTTATACCGAGTAGCCCCAATTCACCTAGTTTGTGCCAAAGATTCGATGGAAAAACATTGGATTGGTCAATCTCTGCAGCAAGTGGCTTGAGTTCCGCTTGGGCCCATTTATGGACTATGTCACGAATACAATCAATATCATCCCCTAGTGCGAAATTCATTTGACTATAAAACACTGTTAAATCCTATGGTTTAGGATTGTTGCCAGTATCAAAACTATGAAATGGAACTCACTCAAAATTTTAACTTTTATTTTTTAAATATTGCTAGGATAAAATACTGTCATCTCTACAGGTATACACTTATCGGATATTGCTCCATGCTTCACAATTGGTGCAATTCGATTAAGTCTTTCTGAAAAAATTGAATATCCCTCATACATTTACTGCGGCAGTTATTCAGAAACTTATCTCAGAGTTCAATGTCACAAACAAATATGCCATTTAAACCCCCATCAAGTTTTTCAACAATTCGTTTACCAATTTCTTTGTGAATGTTATCATTCAAGTAAATATCGCGTACAGATTTATCGCGAAAGTCAAACCAAAACATATCTAGAAAGTTATGGACTAAAGGTGTTTCAACCGAGATGTTACAATAATATTTGAAGTCAAGAATTCCATCAATATGCCCCGAAAGCTTACTCAGCTCAGAATACAATAATTTCTTTTCAACGTTGGTGACGTCTGAGCGAAAGCTCAGGTGTACAAAATGACGAATCATAATCCTAATCTTTTTGGTATCCGATACTGGCTTTAGTGAGATAACTAAATGCAACCGACTATTGCGTGTACCCCTGAAGAAATACAGTTAGCTCACTTACAACATCATACTGAATAATTTTAGAATTATGAAGAGACAACAAATAAATTGAACATTTTTATATTTGAATATTGACTTTAAGTCCCTTGACTTGACGAAAGTTCGGGTAAATCAGCACAAAGAGTGTATCACAAGTATCATATTGTCGATAATCAAGAGCTCGAAATGATAAGAAAATCAATACGAATATATCGTCACTGAAATCGTACCGAGATCTACTTCAATGAGTTCTATCTGTGTCGGCATGACTTTAGGTGAGATAATTAAGGACTATCAAATGAGTAACGGATAACCACAAAAGTTGTCATTCAATTTTTTTGTCAATTAGTCTAACTTACGCTGATTGTTGGGTGTGCAATTGTACTCCATCTCTCCCAGGAATATCATTATACGTCCCATAACATGGTGCTTTTCTTGACCTGTCCATTAGTTCTAAACCCATGCAAGCGGGGTCAAATAAATTGGAATCCATGATTTTGCAATCGTCTGAGACGACCAACTCTGTTGCTGCTTGGTCCAAAATATCGGATTGCAATTCAATTCCCGGAGCTATTTCGGTTATCACCAAGCCTCGCTCAGTCAATTTAATTACACAACGCTCGGTGACATAAATGACATCCTGTTTTTGTGATTGGGCACGGCTCCCTGAAAATGAGATCTGGTCAACAGCATCAACAAATTTGTTAATTTTTCCCTCTCTGTCAATTTGTAACTTTCCTCCTTTAACTCTCATTTTTGCACCCGCATTAAAGTTTCCAGAAAAGACAATTTTTTTTGCACGTGCGGTTATATCAACGAAACCACCCGCTCCTGCTGTGCGATGCGGTGTTGCTGACAATCGCGAAACATTCACTGAACCTGTTTTGTCAACTTCCAGAAATGACAATAAAGTCGCATCAAAACCACCTGCCTGAAAATAACTGAATTGATGGGGTGATGTCACGAATGCCTCTGCGTTGGCAGAACAACCAAATTTAAAGTCAAGTAATGGCACTCCCCCGACGGCGCCTTGCTCAATCATCCAAGTTACCTCCCCGTGCAATCCTTCCTCAATTAGGATGCGTGGAACATTTGCTGAAATGCCAAAGCCAATATTTACCGCCCAACCTTTTTTTAGTTCTTGTGCGACTCTGCGGGCAATAACCTTATTGACGCTAAAATCCATTGTTCGAAAACTGTCAAGCGGACGTATCAATTCACCTGAAATTGCGGGATCATAATCAGTACCTGTTGTTTGCAATTGATCAGGAGCAATTACTATTCCATCAACTAGGATACTTGGGACATGAATATCATGTGGTCGAATTGTTCCTGAAGCGGCAACACGTTTGACTTGCGCAATCACTGTTCCGCCATTATTGTGAGCCGCCAATGCCATTTCCATAGCCCCTAAATAGGCTCCCTCATGTTCAAAGCTCAAATTCCCTCTCTCATCGGCCGTTGTCGCACGAATGATCGCGATGTTAGGAACTAAAGACTTGAAAAATAGCCACGTATCATCTTCAAATTCGACCCGCTTTACAAGTGGCTCTTTTCGTGCGGCATCATTCATTGCACAGCCCTCTATCTGTGGGTCAACAAAAGTATCCAAGCCAACTTTAGTCAGAACCCCAGGGCGCATTGCAGCTCCCTCTCTCAACATATCAAAGATGACGCCTGACGGTACATTATAGGCACACACTTTGTCGGCTAAAATCATATTCCAAATCAAAGTCGGTTCGGCTTGACTCGGTCCAGAAGGGTAAGATCCGCCTATTATCCGCACAAGACACCCTTCATGGGCAATGTGATCAATCCCCTTTGTACCAAAGAAATCTCCAGCTGCAATCGGATGAACCGTCGTTAGGTTCTTCGGGTGTCCAACTGCTTTAAAACGTTTACCAATACCTTTTAAGATAGCGTCAGGACAACATAATCCGCTTGATGAATTAACCGCTATAATTGCTCCATCACAAATTAACTCTACTGCCTCTGCTGATGTCATTAACTTTGACATGTATCTCCCCTTTAAGACGTCTTCCTATATCAAATAACTATTTAGTTAATACAATTAGCCAAACAATAAATACTCAAGACAAGTTCTGATTTAAGTTAGACTAACCACTGAATTTCAGCACCAAATGATCAATATATGCAATAATCTAAATGGATTAGTGATCAATTGGATTTTTAAACTGGGTGCCTTCTCTTCTTACGTGTTTGTCCAAAATAATGGATTACTAGCGTACATAATTGTTGCTTTATTTCAAAATTTCCAATTGTGCCAATTTCACTGCCATATTTTTCAATTTAAAAATGCTTTCACAGAGTTTATTTTTGTAACAAAAGAGCTGATGTCTAAACCACCCCATCGATTTATTCTGTTCTAGGACAAAAGATCTAACCAATCATAAACAATAAACGGCTCAATAATTAACCGGCTTTGAATCCTCTCATAAATTTTTTCAGGGTCTTTCGGTGAAACGACCGTTATCAACCCTTCAAGATTAATTTTATCACTGCAAAGCCATCGCATAGCTCGCTGAAATCCACTGAAAGTGCTATAAGGAGCATTGTTGCATCCTTCTAGCAATTCCTCCCATTTGAAATCACTCGACAGTACTGGTATCTCCCATTCCCAACCACTTCGCAACTCCACAAAATTGAAGAAGATAGCGTTTAATACTTCATGGGCCAAGAGCTTTGTTTGCGCATACCATGGCACACCGACCAAAACGACTTCGCCTCTTTTTCGGACGATTTTACAACCATCAAGCACTGCGGCTTCATTTCCCGAACAATCAAGTACAAGAGCCACCTGACCCTTATATGCTTGATCATCCAAGGGCATGGAAGCAAAAGTTAAAGGAATACCTGAACGTTCCACTTGTTGTCTTCTTAAAGGGTCGGGCTCAACTACTGCAACATCATACCCTCCAATGCTGAAATTATGTGCTGCCAAAATGCCGACTGGCCCAGCGCCACACACAATTACTTTATCCCCAGTTCTTGCCTTTGTTGTCATTAAAGTTGTCATTCAGACACCCATAAGGCGTGTTAGTAGAGCAATTTCAGGAATCATTTCCTTATATACTTTTAATGTAAACTGAGGCATACATTGCTGGGTTTGACGGTGATAACCCATGCAAAAACGCAGTTCGCCTTTTTCTACATCAACCACCGAATCGCCGATTTCTTCTACCCTGAAAATAGCGGCATATCCAGGCCGGATCGGAAAATCGTCACCTTGTGACCATCCAAATTCGGTTCCCTGACTGATTAGAGATACAACTGTAGGTCCACGAATTTCATTTGCTTGAAGATGCGGGTCCTCATAGTTCAAAAGCGAGAATTTACCCTTTGAAGGAAATACTATTTCTTTTGGCATCTTACCCTCTACAAAACGTTTAATGAACGGCCTGACGCACTAGTGCGGTATCAGAATTCGCCGCCTTCTAGTCACTAGAAAACGGCGTCCATAGTTTGGTACCTTGATTTTCCTCATAACCGAGTGGACCTTTGGTACTAACGATTTCCAAAAATTGACCCCAAGGGCTTCGCAGATAAAGCCAAACAAGATTCTGCAACGGACCACTATCAATAAGTGTTGGCCCGTCCAAAAGGTCGACTCCAGAATCACGCATTCTTTCTGCAACTTCATATGCATCATCAACTTCAAAAGCGATGTGCATGGCCCCTACCTCACCATTGTGTTTGAGACGTTGCTCACCGCTAACACCGGTGTATTCAAATAATTCCAGCGACCCCCCGCGACCAATTTGAATCAATCGCTGGTCTGCTATCTTGACACCCTTCGGTACGCCAAGATGTTTAGCCATAAATTCATCATTGACATCAACAGAACCGCACTCAATCACTGTGACCGCTCTGAATACGTCTGAAAAGAATGCGACTGCTTGCTCCATATCTGGGACGGTGAACCCAATGTGGTGCAAACCCAGAATTCGACTTGACATGGTCATTAGTAGAGAGCTCCTTTTATTAAGTATTCTACGTTTAGTTCAACTATTGGACAGCACACTATTGTCGTTCGAAATGAATTTCTCTTCTGCAACGTTTGACGCGGGTAGAGGTTGACGCCCAAGAATTAGGTCTGCTCCTTTCTCGCCTATCATGATTGTTGGAGCATTAGTGTTTGATGAGTTAATGCTGGGCATGATTGATGAGTCACACACCCTTAAACCTTCCAAGCCATAAACTTTTAGCTTCATATCCACCACGGATAAATCATCTTTACCCATTTTACATGTCCCAACAGGATGGTGGTCTGTCTTGGCCATCTTACAAAGGTAGTTTAACAACTGTTTTCGCGAATGCACATTCGGACCAGGGAGAACTTCTTTGCGTACGTATTCACTGAGTGCGGGCTGAGCTAAAATCTCACGAGCCATCTCCAGACCACGAAACGCTATCTCAATATCATGGTTATCGTCCCAATAATTGGGATCAATTAAAGGGTCTGCAAAAGGATTACTGCTTGCTAGTCGAACCGTTCCTCGTGACTTGGGCTGCATGTACGCACTGTTCAAGGTTATCCCAGCTCCTTCAAGCTTCGCGATACCTTTTTCAATACCCGACCCCTGACCTAAGTGAAACTGGATATCTGGTTGGTCTTCGTTTTCTTTAGAAAACCAAAACCCTCCTGTCTCAAAAAGAGAAGATGTCGCAGGTCCAGACTTCAGAAATAGATACTGCAATCCCGCAAAAGCACTTTTGTGTAATTGGTCCCACCCATCATAGCTATAGGGTCCTTTTAATTCTGCAATTGTGCAGATATCAATATGATCTTGAAGGTTTAATCCAACTCCAGGGAGATCATGTTGAACATCAACACCAACATTTGTGAGATGGTCGGCAGGCCCAATGCCAGATAATAATAACAGCCGCGGCGATCCAATTGCACCCGACGAAACAACAATTTCATGGTCGGCATACAGGACATTTTTACGACCTTTGTGGATAAACTCAACCCCTATCGCTCGGCTTTTTTCTAGTATGATTCGCGTAACCTGGGTTTCAGTCATCACATCAAGATTTGAGCGGACTTCAGCAGGTTTCAAAAAAGCGACCGAAGCCGAGCATCTTCGAGCGTTGTGTTGTGTTAATTGATAATAGCCTACACCAGCTTGCTTACGACCGTTAAAATCAGAGTTATAAGGAATTCCATATTCTTGGGCTGCTGAGATAAATGCTTCACATACTGGAAGTGTCGCTCGCGGATTTGACACTCTAAGTGGCCCTTCGCTACCGTGGTAGTCGTCTGAGAAGCTTTCGTTGCATTCAGAACGCTTAAAATACGGGAGAATATCACGATAACTCCAACCGTCACATCCATACAGATTTGACCAATTATCATAGTCTAATCGATTCCCTCGTGTATATATCTGTGCATTGATTGAAGATCCTCCGCCAATCACCTTAGCTTGGGTATACCAAATTTTTCGTCCCTGCATATGTTTTTGAGGGACCGTTGACCACCCCCAACTGGCTATCCCCTTAGTCATCTTTGCAAAGCCTGCAGGAATATGAAACAGCAAACTCCGGTCGCGACCACCGGCTTCAAGTAACATTACTCTTATATTCGGTTCCTCACTGAGCCTGGCGGCAAGAACACAACCCGCTGAACCGCCACCGACAACAATGAAATCGTACTTCTCCCTCATGTTAGGTAATCCAAGGGCTCCGCTTGCCTATCTCTATATGAACAGATTTAACTTGAGTATATTCCTCAACACCCATCAATCCTGCCTCTCGCCCCCAACCGGATTGCTTAAATCCTCCTAGTGGGAGTTCGGGACCGCCCGAAAGAGTCGTATTAACCCAAAATCGTCCAGCACGTACATGTCGTGTGACCATGAGAGCTTTGTCAATGTTCTTAGTCCATACCGATGCAGCGAGGCCATAGACTGTATCATTTGATATTGCGACCGCTTCTTCAACTGTTTCAAAATTTTGTACAGTAAGAACAGGACCAAAGATTTCATCTCGGGCAATAGCCATCTCTCTTTTAACATCAGTAAACAGAGTGGGGGCAATGAATTGACCTCTTCCCAAGTCTAATTGTGAGCCTCCACATACAAGAGTTGCTCCTTCTTTTTGTCCGCGTACAATATAAGACATTATGGTTTTGTTCTGAGCATTTGTGGTGATGGCTCCGACTTGGGTATTCTCGTCCAATGGGTCCCCAACACGAATTTTGTTCATTTTTGCTGCGACTAGTTCTGTAAACTCCGAGGCAACCGAAGCCTCAACGATGAGCCTTGAACCTGATACGCAACATTGACCCGTATTGAATGCGACACCAAATGCCACACCATCGGCGGCATCTTCAAGGTCAGCATCGGCGAAAACGATCTGGGGGTTTTTACCACCGAGCTCAAGTCCGAGTTTTTTGAAATTTGAACGACTTGCCGCGGCCACACAAGAACGCCCTACTTGCGTAGAACCAGTAAAAGAAAGCATATCAATATCCATATGCTCAGACATCGCTTGTCCAATTGTATTACCCGACCCAGTGACGACATTCATTACCCCTTCTGGAAGACCTGCCTCCGAGAGAATTTCTGCTAAAATCAGAGTGGTTGCACTTGTTACTTCAGACGGTTTAACAACTAAAGTACAACCGGATGCCAAGATATAAGGGACGCGTTCGCACAGGATCAAAAAGGGAAAATTCCACGGCGTGATGAGCCCTACAACACCCACTGGCTCACGAGTGACGACCCCAAACATACCATCACCCAGATTGTTAAAACTGTCACCATGCACCATCCGGGCCAAGCCGCTTGCGTACTCATACATTCCTATACAGCCACCTACTTCAGCACGAGCCTGAGATATAGGTTTGCCGTTTTCAAGGCTTTCCCATAATGCAATTTCTTCTTGTTTTTGGCGGATTATTTCAGCCGCTTTTAATAATACCGCTGCACGATCACTTCCAGCCAATCCAGACCAGCGTCTATCTTCAAAGGCTTGGCGCGCCGATGCGACAGCCTTATCAAGGTCAGCATGAGTACACTTAGGAACCCGTGAAACCGGAATGTCATGAGCAGGGGAATTTCTTTCAAAAACCTCGCGGCCACACGCGTGTTCAAACTTCCCGTTTAAAAAAAAACCAAACTCCCGAGGCGAAGAAGGTGGAATATGCTTCGTTGATTGCATGTCCATATCTAATCCTCCAAATTATTATGAAAGCATCTAGAATTAACGAGAGGCTAAATTATAAATAACTAGTTATTTACTATTTTTTTCCTTCAAGAACAAGTTTTATTTTTATTAAATTTTTTTGGATGCTTTCCTTACCAAGGAGAATCAAATCGATGACCTCGCATCAAGTGCATGGCACCAATCGTTCCAACCTCCGTCCACCGAAGATGGAGCAGCATGCCACTCAACCATAACTCCCCCTGTTGCTGGATCTTTAGCTGGGATTGGTAACATCTTAATTCGTTTACAAGCTCGTTTGTAATCTTCTACGGATAGAAACTCTTCTTGAATGTCATCCCAATCGCGACCATCAGGATAACCACCACACATATGGATATCGGCAGATTGTCCAATCATTTCGTGACTGACACCTGCCGGCATGATAATCACATCACCAGCTTTAATTTTTACTTGACTCCATCCACCCTCACCCACCGAAAGCTTGAATTCCATCCACCCTTTAGCACACCCTAAGCATTCATGTGTTGTTGAATGGAAATGCGCGTATTCGTAAATGCCCGGATAATCCCAGTTGTTTGACCAACCGTTGGTTTGGAATCTTACTTTAATAGCGTTTGCTCCACCGCCCGGAATAGCCTTCCTATGGACCAGTAGAGGAAACCGACTGTTTGGGATCATTCCTTGTGGTTTTGATATAAAGATCTCGGTTGTATTCACCATATTGTATCACTCTCTAATCTTCAATAACGATTTGGGTTTTTAAGTTTTCAGGGTGTCCAGGATAATTCTCAAATGCGCTTTGGATATCGATCAATCGGTATTTGGTTCCGAGCAATGGTTTTGGATTAATCCGTTTATGTGCAAGTAACGTAAGTGCATCATACATATCTTGGCCCATACCTGCGACGGAGCCTTTAATTGAGTTCTCCTCCAATATAGTTTTTAAGATATTCAAGGGGAGTGAATCTTCGGCCCCTGTCAGACCAAACGCTGCAACATGACCACCTTTGCGAATCAATTGCATGGCGGTCTGGTAAAGATGTGGCAGCCCGACACATTCAATAACCACATCCGCTCCACGTCCAGCAGTAACCTCAGTTACGACTTTGTGCAATTCATCAGGGTCTGACACACCATAATCAGCTCCATACTGACAAGCCAGAGCGACACGTTCCTTGACAATGTCAAAGACAACTATGGGTGCAGCACCGATTGTTCGCAGTAATTGTACGTGTAGATTGCCAATGGGTCCGGCACCAAGAACGACAACTGAATTACCAAACCTTATCTTGGCCTTGCGGGCTGCTCGAATAACGCATGCCAAGGGTTCTGTTAAGGACAGTACCTCAAAGGGAATACCGCTAGGGGCCGGAATTACAAGGTGTGCTGGGACGGCAATATATTCAGCAAAGGCTCCATCCATTGTGATACCTAATTGAGCCATTTCAGGACAGCTTAAAATTTCGTTACGGCGACACCAATAGCAAGCACCACAGCCAATATTCATATCGACAATAGCTTTTCCACCGATACATAAATTTTTTACATCACCACCTAGTTCAGTGATAGTTCCAGCAAATTCGTGTCCAAGCACCATCGGAAGATTACTGGTCGCATAATTGCCACTGAATATATGTAAATCGGTTCCACAAATACCGACACATCCAACACGAATCAGAACCTGATTTCTTTCTGGTTTGGGAATGGGTCGAGTCTCAATCTGGAACCTTTTTGGCTCCACTAAGACTGCGACCCGCATCATTTAACAATCCGAATTTTTGACCGATCAATCGTGAGTGCGATCGCAACGATCAAGATAATTCCAAACACCATCTGTTGCATTGTTGCGTTTATATCAAGGTAAATCATTGCCGAACGGATTACGACGACAATCAATGTGCCCGCCAAGGTATTGATTACTCCGCCAACTCCACCCGTGAGAGGTGTTCCCCCGACTAACACCGCGACTATTGCAAGAATCAAAAACCCATTTGCAAGATTTGCATCTCCCCCCGATAATTTGACAGAAAACATAAGCCCAGCAATTGCCGCCGTAGCACCAGAAATGGCGAATGCCAATATCTTTATCTGATCCACATTAATTCCAGAGGCAACAGCCGCTAATTCACCTGAACCTACAGCTTTTAAAGCTCGGCCAAATGTCGTACGGGTTTGTAAAAACCAAACAATAATGAGTACTATTGCCCCAATTACCAGTTCATTGGGAACTCCCAATGTGGTGTCGAAAATCCAACCAAATGTTGCATCACGAGATTCTGCATTCATCGACAAGGCTCGCTCACCTGATAAGAACTTAGCAAAAGAAAGAGCAATAAATCCCATGGCCAAAGTCGCTACAAATGATGGAACATATTGCTTTGTTGTTATCCAGCCTGAAATAGCTCCAAAGGTGAAGCCAATTAGGACACACAGCACAGCAACTAAAATGCCAAGTGGCAAAAGATAAACGGTAGCCACAACCGTCACAAAATTTGCAATTTGCTGCACAGAGAGATCAATTCCCCCTATATAAATCGCGAACGTCATGCCCAATGCCATAATGAAGAGGGGTACGATATCAGCGACCAACGAAATTAAACTATTAGGATTCAAGAAAGCCGGATTGATTGCACCGACGATTAAGACTAGTATTACCAAGGTTATCCAAGGAAAATAAGGTTTCAAGGAATGTATATTCATGATCATAACGTATCAAATCATATGGTGTAAAAGGTCATAAAGCGATGGCTTATCACCCGCTGATCCATCAAATCTTTTTTGGAATTTTCCATCTTTGAGAACAAGGATTGTATGACTGAGACCAATAGCCTCTTCCAATGAATCAGCGACAAGGATAATACCCGAACCATCTTCACACATAGTTCGAACCATTTCATAAACGTCTTCCTTGGCTCCAATATCGAGTCCTCGTGTCGGATGATCAAGTAATATCACATCAGAACCACCCGACCGCCATTTGGCCAAAACAACTTTTTGTTGGTTGCCACCCGACAAGCCCCCACAATCTTTAGAGACATCGGGCGTTTTGATTGCAAGTGTTTGAACCCAATCTTGGGCCATAGATTTCTCATCACCGACACGAAGAACACCATTTTTAGAATAATTCTTCAATTGACTGAGCGTCATATTTTCGTAGACGTTCATGCCATTCACAATACCTTCTATTTTTCGTTCACGGGGGACATAACCAACACCTCGTTCTACTGCTTCGCGCACGTTACCTCGAGTGTATGGAGTTCCTTTTACTTTCACTAACCCGCTTGACGGTGTCTCAAGACCAAAAACTGTACGGAGTATCGATTCGCGACCAGAGCCTTCAGTACCAACAAGACTTAACACCTCGCCAGCGTGTAAGTCAAAGGAGATTTCCGAGAACTTTCCCGAAACGCTTACAGAATCTAATGAAACAAGTGTCTTATTCGAATCATATGGTTTTTGCCGATGCTCACGATAGTATTCTTTATCAATCTCGCGACCGACCATCTGGCGCTGAATTTCGTTGGTATTGGCATCATTTTTATTGACCAGATCAACAACTTCGCCATCTTTCATAACGTAAATTCGGTCTGATAGTTCTAACACCTCTTCAATACGATGACTAACGAAAATGAACGCAGCACGATTAGTCAATTCCCGCACTATCCCAAACAGTAACTCAACCTCTTCAGGTGCAAGAACCGAGGTCGGTTCATCAAGCAAAATAACAAGATCACCGTCGATTCTTTCTTCCAAAGTGAGAACTTTAGCGAGTTCAACTAATTGTCTTTGAGCAAATGATAGAGTGGACGTTATCGCAGCAGGATCGATATTTAGCTTTACCTTAGTTAATTGATACCGAGCTGCTTCTGCCATTGACTTCCAATTGATAACGCCCCATTTCACGAATTGCTGCTCAAAACCAAGAAAAATATTTTCCATCACCGTGAGGTTGATGATAAGCGACTGTTCTTGAAATAACATGCCAATGCCATGACTCATTGCTTGCCGGGGATTCTGAAATCGTACGGTATTGCCGTCAATTTGCATTGTCCCTGAATCTAATTGATATGTGCCATAAATAACCTTCATCAGGGTTGACTTCCCGGCACCATTTTCACCAACCAGGCCAACAATCTCTCCCCGGTCAATAAAAAAATCCACTCCTTTCAACGCATGAACACCCGGAAACTTTTTATCAGCTTTTGTTAATTGATACACCAGCCCACCTCTATTTCACAAAGCTTATCGATTTACGATTCGTGGATAAAATTACGGCTATGATTACAAGGAGACCAAGAACTCCATCTTGTGCGTAGCTAGGAAGCCCGATCACAACCATACCATTACCAATGACGAAAACGATTAATACCCCAATGAGAGTATTCCAAGCTCCTCCAATGCCTCCCCAAAGCGCGGTACCCCCAACAACAACAGCGGTAATTGAAAGAAACATAAAGTTATTTCCTGTCGCAGTCTCAGCAATTCCAATACGTCCTACCGCGAGCAATGCCCCCACAGCAAAAAATATTCCGGCCAACATGAAGCCCATAATACGAATTCGCTTAACGTTGAGGCCGGAAGCAAGCGCCAGGTCTTCACCACCTCCAATTGCATAGAAGTTACGACCTAAAGTTGTATACGATTGTACAAACCAAGCTACCAAAAGAAACAGGGCCGCAACGTAAACCATGATTGGAAAGTTAAATATCCTCTCTGTCAAAAGAGAACGATATAATTCATCCTCAATGCGAATACGGTCACCTCCTGTCATGACCATTGCGAGCCCTGTACCAACGAAGCCTAGAGCAAGAGATGCCATAAATGAAGGAATCTTGAGCTTGACATGAATGAGCCCATTAATGCCTCCGACAACAGCCCCAATGATAAGTGTAAATGGAAGTGCTATCCAGGCCCAACTCGCAAGTGTTCCTCCAAGGGCCATAAAGCAAAAAGCAAATGATACAGCGCAAACTGATACGGTTCCTTCCATGGAAAGATCAATTGAACCCATTATGATAACAAAAGTTACCCCTACCGCCACCATCAATGCAGGTGATGCAGCAATCAAGATTCGCGCAAAATTACGTACCGAGAAAAACCGCGGCTCAATTACGGTGAAAAAGGCCATAAGAATGAGCAAAACCAACAGCGGTGCCCACTTTATTATAGTGTCTCGGCTTATTGCCTTCTTTAACTTCGTAGGCAAATCTAATGCTCTGGCTGTTGCCATCGCCTGCCCTCCCCTACTCCGTGCAGTAGTTTAACTGCCCCAGCAAAACATCTTTTATGAACTGAATAATAAAGTTCGGTTAGATTTTGACTCTAACCGAACTATTTTTTGTTTCCAACTTATTTGTAAACGATTGGACCGTTTGAGGGTCCCCAAAAATCTTGCCAATCATAGGTTGGAACGCTGTCAAGGTAGTTTGCCTTGAACTCAAGTGCGTCTTCAGGAGTTACAAAGATCGTTGGACCATTAAACTCTCGATGTTCATTTGGCTCTTCTGATGGTTTGAAAAAACCGGTTGCAGCATAATAGGCCAATGCGGCAGTAATTCCACCACCCCAATGCGGATTGGTAAACACTGTTGCAAGGAGCTTACGGTCTGCGACAAGCTGAACCGCTTGAGGGTTGCCGTCATAAGCTGTGACGGGCATATCTTCAATAGCCTCGGCTCGTAAGGCTTCAAGTACACCATATGCGATAGTATCATTCGCGCAGTGAACACCAGTAATTTCATCCCCGTAACGAGTCAGAAAGGCCGACATTACTTGGTTTGCTTTTTGAGTATCCCAATCAGCAGGTTGGGCGTCTAATAGCTCAACGTCGGGATAATCTTTCAAAGCATTCTTAAGACCGTTCAACCGTTCAATCGCAGGGTTGTTAGAGGCAATACCACCGAGATGTACAACGCCACCTTTACCGCCCATTGCTTCAAGTACAATTCGAGCTGTTTGCTCAGCAGGACCCTCATCTGACCAAGACATATGGCTCACGTAATTGTCTCCAAAATCCCACGGATGCAAATCATTCGTTTTATTCCAAAGAGTTGAGACATATGCACCAGCATCAACACAAGCTTCTACAACTGGACGCGCATTGGGTGCGTCATTAGTGTCAATTGCCAGAGCGAGCTCACCGTTAGTCTTGGCAAGAAGAGCTTTAACGTCCGCAAGCGACTTCTCCGAAGATCCTTCGTTGATAAGGTGCGTCAGAAAATCTTTTGATTTCCCCAAGCTTTCAACAAAGGCCTCACCACCCGAAACAATTTCGTTCCAGTAGGGATTTGTTCGATTTCGATAGCTCCAAGCAATTGTTGGGTCACTATAGATTGCGGCCATTAGAGGCGATGGTCCAAACATTCGCATCGCCGCAGCCCCGGAAACCCCGTAAGCTGATGCGAGTAGAAAGTTTCGACGACTAATCGTCTCACTTTCTACAAACTTTTTGATGAATGACATGATTATATCTCCTTCCATTGATATTTGAGGACTTGGACTAACCTTTTCCTCTTTCATTAATCAAGTACATTACGATTGAATTCAAAACTTAAATTCAATCTATCTACTAACTAGTTAGTTAATTATTTGTTGTCAAGCAATTTCTTTACTCCGCGAGTATTTTTCGGGAAGTATTACATTTACTCCCTTTTACTCCTTTTATTTTTCGATGACATATGAAAAACCGAATAGGTTTCCCGAAAAACCACCTGATCAATAATTCCCAACAGAAGTAGGCTTTTCAATCCCTAATCACTCGAGTGATTCGGGAAGATTGAAGGTAATTAGAACCCAATATAGCCGAAAAAGGAATGGTATTAAATGAACAAGTAATTGCCCCTTTTGTCCTGACTTCGACACTTTATCGCTTAAAACACCGATTCTATGGGGGTACCCCCTAAAAACTAGGCACTACATTGCCCTCATTTTTGGCTCGCCAAAGTCCCTTCTTTCTCCCCTATATAATGCCGCTTTCAGTCCTCATCTTGGTACAATGCGTACGCCGTGGTTCCCATCTTGACACCCATCGCCTTGTAAATCGCTTTTCCCTCCTTCGTGGTCGTCGAGGGTATCACATAACGCTGGCCACTCTCATCATCCCGGACAATCGAACATTGCTGGTGAGCCAAAGCATCCCGAATGCCTCTCGGTGACAGCCGCATGTCCAGACCCG
>Ga0209022_1000089_pt1 | contig 119938 bp, 98 predicted proteins | sample PinacodermPK_FD_187300 | JGI IMG/M metagenome (GOLD analysis project Ga0209022, IMG submission 187300) | Host-associated microbial community of the marine sponge Aplysina aerophoba from Gulf of Piran - sponge pinacoderm, lysed by proteinase... | ecosystem: Host-associated > Porifera > Sponge >... | reverse complement strand
TAACTTAGGGATTCTCCATTTTTCTCTCGCAAGAACAGCACAAAGTCAGGTTGAAAGGGACTGCCATCGGAGAAGTTGTAAATAGAGAAATGCCCTTCATTGCGAAGCAGATAAATGTCCTCGTAAATTTGTTCTGATTCCTGAATCCATCTGTCCAACATCTGCACGAACGCCTTTTCTTCACTCGTGCCGTAGAGGGTGTCATACGCGAACCAGTCGCTGACTTTGACCAGATACGCCGTGTCGCTGTCATCGGCACGCGGTGTGTCTACACTGAATTTTAAGGTTTTGTCGGTGAACACAGCGCGGATGTGATGCTCATAAAAATGTTTTGTGCCTTCGTATTCGGTAATCTCTTTGCGAATTTCGGATTCGATTTGACGCAGCAACCCTTCACATGCGGACAATTTTACGGCGCGATTCTCTTCCAAATCAACGAGATTTCCGTTGAAGGTAATTGCCAGACCTCCCAGATAGTTTTTGGAGGTGATAAATTCTCGGATGGATGTCAAGTGTGGAAAATACTGGCGAAGCGAGGCGAGCGTGAAAAATGGATTGCGTGCAATGGCAACTTTAACGATATTCTGTTCAATATCACCTACATAGACATCTCGGCTGCTTTGGTCGACTTGTTGCACCTGTGTTTCACTGTTTTCCATGACAGTCGTCACGCCGCTGGTCCCTGTATAAATGGTATGTTCGTAGTTTTTCTGCCGAACACTGAGTTTCGCCAAATCCGTAAAAGAGTGGACGTGTTGATAATCTTTCGGCACCTGTTGGTTGAGCCAGACAACCCCGTGCTTATAGAGATCCGTGTCCTTGAACTCAGTTTTCAACTTGAGATCGCGAGTCTCAATGCGTTCGTCCATCATTCCCTCATCAATGAGGGCTGTGCGGATTTCAGAAATGTAGCGCGAATCGTGGATGCTATGGTAGTGGAGTTCTTCCAGCACGCGCAATTCGTGATCGAGGTCATCGTCGAATTTACGGCGGAACCGGTCTGTCTGCTCAGGCAGAACAAAGGGGAAATAGCGTGCGCCGCGCCCGATGAGTTGTGCCTCGGATATCGTTGTTTTTCCGATTTTGCTCTTTCCTGAATCGCGCGCTTCATAGCAACGAACGATATCGAAAAGGTTCAGTACATCCCAGCCTTCGTTGAGTTTCTGCACGGCGAAGATTGCACGGATCGGATTTCTCTGATCTTCAAGGGTGTTAAGTCGGAGTTGATACGTTTCTTTCTCACTGTCGTTATTCACCGAGAGGCAGTGCGCCTCACGGAACGCCGATTTTAGACGTTGGACCAACGCCTCGGTAGTGATGCCTTTTTTATCAAAGAAACGGAATGCCCGTTGAAGGATTTCAAGTCCCGATTCCCGAAATGCCTCAATCTGGTCGGTGGCGAGTTCATCAATGAGTTTGTGAAAGTTTGCCTTGTTCTCTTGCGATTGCGCGATTGTCCGCTGTGCCTTGAACAGGATGACAGGCTTTAGGTTGATACCGTTGTCCGCTGCGACCTGTTCTTTGTACTGATTGAGAAGGAGTGCCTGCAGGATGCGGGACTGTGGCTCTAAATCGGAATGTACGAGGACGACATCTTTTGAGAACCTGTCGTTCCGAAAGTTCACGAGATCGTAACGGTAGATGACCTTGTTCCGATACTTGTCTACGATTGCAGGTGTTTCATAATCGTGTGTAGCGGTGAATTCCAACAGTAGGTTATCTGGGTTGGCGTTAAAGATGTTCTCAACCGTATTCTCCCAACTCGGTTTCTGGTCTTCCAAATTCAGTTCTAATTGTTGGGATCTGGTCTGGACGTTTATATGGTGCGCTTCATCTGCCAAGAGAACGATTTCCTTTCTCTTAAAATCTTCAAAGGATAGGGCATTCTCCTTTTCCGCTGTCAGATCCGAATGGAGTTTCTGGATCGTTGTGAAACAGATGTTGATGGATTTCTCGTTGGTTCCCTCGAAATTTTCTACTTCTGTGATGTCAATATTTTCGCCTTCAATATGGATGTTCTCGCTGAAGAGGCATTTCGCTGAGAGCGGGTTGAGGAAGTTGTCCTTTGTTTTTTCGATGATGTTGGTAGAATTGACGAAAAAGAGGAAGTTGCGGTAACCCTTCTCATAGAGGTAGAGGATCAAGCCCGCCATGATGAGGGTTTTACCGCTACCGGTCGCCATATTGAACAGCAGATGTACAGGTTTTTCTTTATTCGGGAGGTCGTTATTGAAATAGTGAATAAAACTCGCGAATGCGTCTTCTTGATAGGGACGGAGTTCAAACGTGGGATTCAAATTTTGCGCAATATTCTCCGGCATTTCGGGTTTCGGAATCCCGAAGTTAAATGCGATTTCGAGTTGTTCATGCAGGAATTGCTCAAGCATCGGACGGTTCCCAATTACCCTTGATCGGTAAACGAGGGCATCCCAGGTGTGTGTCGGTTTTTCGCCAAATCTTCATATACAATACGGGCGATTTCAGGTCCAATTTTTTGGAGTTCTTCTTCCAATCCCGCCTCTTGGATAGGGACAGTGGCGACGAAGGCACCTTTGTGTAGATCAATGGGGAAGCCTTCCACTTGTTCAACACCGTCGCGGGCATACCGAACCCGTGCTCCAGAGAGGGGACCATACTCCCTATGATAATAGAGTTCCACTCGCAGAAGCTCAATGGAATCAGGTCCTGGTACCCGTCCTGCCAGGTCAAGCGTCTTAATCCTAAGGGGTATCTTATTAAGGTCGTCAACAATGGATTGCATAAGTGTATCTCCTCTTTACTCTGAAAGTAATAGTTCTGGATAAACCTCAAAACGATTCTTTACACAAGTTGCGGGGATATTTCCGTGTGCAAGTATTTCGGCATCCCGTAATGCACGGACAAGTGTCTCTAATTCAATCGTTAGGTTCGGCGAGCGAGGGGTGCCTTCGCTCACAGGCGGCTGCATCGCGTATTGTATTAGAAAATTCCCCATACGTCCCGGATCAACAACACCTAATAAGAAATCAGGCAACCCATCGTGCTGGTAGGGTGGTCCTGGGTTCGTCGGAGACGGTAAAATTTGTGAGACTTCCTTGACTGGATCTAAGAGGTGTAATCCGGGTGGCAGGGGTTCCTGAATCTCAATTTCATGAACGTAGGCAGGATCCTCTGCAGTAGGGACCCTCCCGCTGCTTACCATTGCATAATGCCAAGCCACCGCGTAGGAACGTGTAAAAGAAACAAAAGGGCTATTCACAGTGCTCCTGGCAATATGAAGCATCTGTCGAGTCGTCGTGAGTGTCATTTCGGAATCCCGGGCAACAAAGCCTTGTTCTATCGGATCGTTGCGATACCAATAAGTGTTAATGCCTGCCCCACGATAGAATATCGCCATAAGCCCCTTTTTTATCCTTTTTCAAATGTAGCTACGCATTAAGTTTACCTTTTGTTAGGCGCAAAAGTCAAGCGAAAACTCAATAGGATCATTCAGTTCTTCTGTAGGAGGGAACTCCGATTCCCGATTCTCTTCTGTAGGAGCGACCTCGAATCAACACGGAGTGCGCGTGTGGCACTCCGTGGGTCTTGATTTATCCCACAGAACCAACAGAAAGTCAAAAACTGAATAGTCCTAAAAACTCAACCGAGTATCAAGTTATTCCAATCGGGGAATTTTCCATCTTCCAGAATCTTTATTATTGAGTCCAGACATAAATTCTGGGCTTTTTCAATGAATCTTGACATAGTGATAGACTCCCCATCAATCGTAACACTATCCCCAAGCCTCCCTTCATGAACAGCATCACAACGACAGTCATATATTACTTTGAACTTTTCCTTTAGTTTCTCTCGATTTTCTTTATTCTTTCCCAAATACCCAGAAGCATTTTTCTTGAGGTTATGAACTATCTTTCTACTTTTGCCTGGCACTTTGGCTGGCACATAGAGAGATTCCAAGGCTATTCCCAAGTCAATTATTTTATCAACAGGATTATCCTCTGCTTTTGACTTTATCCATCTATCAATTGGTATCTGTAGTTTTTCCCGAGTCTCTGAATCCAAGTTGGTTAAGATTTCATAACGACGTTTAATTTCGGGTATCTGAGTTTCCGAGATTCTGTTGAAACTGACAGGTTCGTTTGGTAGAACACACCTAGCAGTAGGTATTATACCCTGACCTACTACACTGAACAGTTCATCAGGATCTATGTACCCCCAGTCGAGAATGGTCACACAGTCGAAATTACAGGTTAAAGATATAACTTGGCAAAATTGATCTACATCAAACTCTGGAAACTCAGTACTTTTTATGCTAATTTGAAATGGATAAGCATCTTCCTTAGCACTATAAGACTTGGATCCATCGCTGTGAACAGTAGGCGCACCAAACTCGGGCTTGATGAATAGAGGGGACACCTCGCAATCAATTACTATAATTGCCTTCCCCATAAAGATGCCTGGATTCGACTGAAAGTGCAAACTGCTAAATCCATGATCAAATAAGTAAGGGGGCAACTTTTGAGGGTCGTAAGGAAGGTAGATAAGCCGGACTCCTTCACAGATTTGTATCTCTGTTAGCTTGTGGCTGTCTTCAGGATGAGTCCCTAGTCCTTGAAGAAGTATGATTCGTCGAAACGATCCTTTGGTTTCCCCAATGGATTTTTCAAAAGCTACTATCGCTCTTTGTTCTCCACCGGCAATAGCAATTTGCAAAAGTTTTCTTAATAACATCTCAACAGGCTGTCCGGCATCACTGCCTCCATTACCTATGCCATAACTGGCAGGTTGTATCCAGTTACCATGTTCTTCGTTTATGAAGCCTTTGAATTCCGCTATTATGAATTCGAGAAGTTTAGACTTTATAGCTTCATTATGAATTTTGGGATGATAATATGACCTCGTAAGACTAGTCAAGTCAGGTCGATATTGTTTACGAAGAGACATGAGGTGCTTTTTATATGTATCAACTGATATAGGTTCATATCCTTCAGGAGCCTCAATTACTACAGTCCTCATTGCTTCTTCAAGCAACTGCCTTAATTCCTCTTTTCTTTCCTCAGTCATTTCGCTTCCTTCCAATACAGAATGAATTATTGTTGAAAAATGAAAATATGCGAAAAGTTACTTGACATAATACGTACTATGTAGTATTATATAATTGCCAGTGGACAAAATTCGGGTTCACCCGTGTGATTGGAAGGCTACGGTCCAGCACAATCCTATATCCCTGGCTTTCTTATTTTCCGCTCTGATACCAGCGGCGTAGGTATTTATTCTCCATAAAACGCCCTATTCAATATTTTATCTTCCTCGCTAACCTCAAAATCCGCATCCTCTATTTCGGAGAGGTTAACGTAGAGCTGATTCTTATCCAGCAGTTCAGCGAGTAGATGTTTCTGTTTTTCTACATCGTCGATGGTGATGAAATCGTTGATTGCGTCTTCAGGCATTTCCGGGTTGACGTACCAGTTCAGGAACGCATTTTCAGCGATGTCTCGCCAGAGTGCCACGAGTGCTTCGGATGAGTGGGCAGATTGAATTTTGTCCATATAGACTTGGTTGTAGTGCATCAATTCGCAATAGACAAAATCGCCACCGCCTTGCCAATTGACGGACTCAGAAATACCACCTTGTTCACCGGCAATCACTTTTTTTAGACGTTCAACGGGGAGAGTTTCGGCATAATCCATCTGCTCGATACCGATGTATTGCCGCCCCATTTTATGAGCAACAGCGGCGGTTGTGCCTGAACCCAAATGGAAGTCCAAAACAATATCACCTTCTTTTGTTGTATATTCAATAACGCGCTGCATCAGGAGTTCATTCTTCGGATACGCGAACGCCTTTCTCCCAAAAATCTCCACAATTTCATCTGTCCCTTTTCTGTTGACCATACTTTTCAGCAGTTCGTCCATCACCTGATTCAAAAAATCCGAGGACACATACGCCGTCTTTCCTATATCTTCCGACTTAAAGACCCGCATAGCAGGACGTTTTATGTTGAGAAAATCATAATCGCCCGGGAAAACTATTTTCTGTCTTCTGAGGTATTCATCAACAGTATCAACAGTAATAGACCAAGTTCGATTGGGATTGACAGGAAATTCTTCTCCGTTTCTTGGGTTTACTAATGTAAAATTAGATTTCGGTCTTTCTTGGATTGTCGTTTGTTTTGTTAGGTCGCTCAATCTCCACTCATCATCAGGAAAATCAGGAGTCTTGTGATACCTTCGTGAAACGTCTCGCTGGAAAAGGTCATCTTTTTTCGACGCACCTTTTGTGTACATCAGCATCCAGTCAAAATCTTGGGACAGTTTGTAGGGGACATCACTTTTACCACTTCGGGTCTTCCTTGGAACAGTCGCGATAAAGTTATCTCTGTCGAATATATCATCAGCAACGATTTTCAAATAGTGCATTTCCTGATCGTCGATGTGAATCAGGATAACTCCATCATCCTTTAAAAGATCCCGCGCCACTTCCAACCGGTTTCGCATGAACGTCAGCCAACCGGAATGGTTGAAGTTATCGTTGTAACCGAAACTGTCGGTTCCTGTATTATACGGTGGGTCGATGTAAATGAGTTTGACCTGTCCGCGGAACTGCTGTTTGAGGGTGTGGAGTGCAATGAGGTTGTTGCCTTTGATAATGAGGTTTTCGCGAACGATATCGTTCTCGTCCCGTTGGATGTCTATTACGTTCTGCTCACCTTCAGCGGTGTGACGTTTCCAATTGGTGAGGACCTTCGGATCGAACATCCGGTTGATTTCGTCTTGTGCAAGCGTTTCGTTGAAGAAGATCTCTTTACGCTTCTCCTCCTCCTTCGTCTGTCCGCCCTCTAAGACACAATCCTTGTAGGGCCAAACGAGTGAGACTTCGCCGCGTTCACGGAGGAATTTGCCACCGATGTTCAAGCCGATTTTGTTGCGGAATTGGGTGTAGGAGTTGGCGAGGAAGTTTTTGTCGGTGATATAGTTGATGAAGGTATTATGGTTGAAAACCCAATGCCCGTCAATTTCGTCAAAGAAGGTCACCTTTATCTCATCGTCGATCAGTAACAATTTGATGAGATTGTGGTTGAGTTGCCATGCATGATCTCTGACAGCAGCAGGGATAAGTTCGCCTGCATCGTCAAGAAAGTCGGGATCGGTTTTGAGGAGCGCGGTCAGTTTTTCGTTGAAGTTCTGTTTTGGCATAGGAGGCAGTAACCTTACATTTGATTTAGCGTAACAGTTAGGATAACAGCGGCTTAGGGACAGAGTTTTCCACCAATATAACTTATTTTTAGTTTACCATATACCAAGCGAAAAGTCAAGTGAATATTGTCTCTTGGAAACGTATTTCCCTGAGCATATACATGTTGAAGAAACGCCCAAGCAAAACCCCGCTGAGGCTAAAGAAAGTAAAAGGAGCAATTTTCTACACACATACCTCGCCAGAGGAGAATACGATGAACGGATCCAATTTTAATTTGATATTTTGTTTGATTTAATTTATCATTTTGTTGTTTCACGGAGAGAAGGTATTTTACGTTCCACGACCCCGCGTGACACCTGACCTCAGAAAATTCTCCGTGAAGCCTCCGTGAAAAGTAGTGTTCCTTCTCAACATTTATAGGAAAATTTGCAATACCAGTTCAACACGGAGAAAGTTTTTTGACCGATAGCAACCCGTGTGAAATTTTCATAGCAACTTTCATAGCAACTTTCATAGCACCCTTTGATAAAAACCGCCTAAAACCCAATACACGTCAGGGTTTCTCACCTTTCACAGCACTTACCAATTGTCGGCTTTGCTATGAAAACTGTGAAAATATTGTCAGATTTGCGAATCTGTAAACATTCAGATGACGTTTCAATAAATATCTCGGTAATTCTAAAAAGATGCCTTTCAACCAAGGAATCTATAATCCGCGTCATCTGTGTAATCCGTATAATCCGCGATTCAGACAGCATGATCCTAACACCCGTCATCCGCTCCGAAATTTCAGAGTAAGCATTCCAGAAACTACCTATCAAAACCGTTCAAACCCCAGTCATAGACTATGTTTACAGACGTTTTTGAAACCTATCATTTTTCAGACTTTACTCTGAATACTCTGAAACTTGTCACATTTCCTGGGCATGATGTCTGAATCACATCCGAGACTCGCGACCTGACTGCTACAAAAAATAAAGATTGACAATATCACGCGGTTATGATATAATTTTGCAAGTGCAAGAAACAAAAACTTATACTTGGAAGAAGAATACGAAATCTGGATCTTTATATTCCTTTTTCACAGGAGAAAAATTTTTATGAAATCCTATAGTCAAATCGTTGAGGAAGCCAAAACAGAAATCCCGGAGGTAACTGTCGCTGAGGTGAAAAGCGAACAGGACAACAAAGAAAACGATTTCGTGCTACTTGATGTGCGTGACGAAGATGAATATCGCGCCGGTTATATCCCGAACGCGGTGCACGTCACACGGGGGATGCTGGAATTTTCGATTGAGAACTACATCCCGGATCGAAACCAAAAGGTTGTCGTCTACTGTGCGGCAGGACTTCGATCCCTCCTCGCTGCGAAATCCCTACGCGAAATGGGTTACACCGATACTGTCTCTCTTGCGGGCGGATATCGCGATTGGGCGACAGCGGGTTATCCGACTGCACAAGATAAACCGATGACGCATGAGCAACTCGATCGTTACAGTCGCCACTTTATGCTCACCGAAGTTGGAGAACAGGGACAAGCGAAACTCCTCGATGCTAAAGTCTTAATGGTCGGTGCCGGCGGCTTAGGCTCACCCGCGGGCGTGTATCTCGGTGCCGCGGGTATTGGACATCTCGGTATTATCGACTCCGATGTTGTCGAACTCAGCAATCTCCAGCGTCAGATACTCCACCGTACAGAATCGGTCGGCACACCGAAGGTTCAATCCGCGACAACAACAATTAAGTCCTTGAATCCAGACATCGACATTACACCGTATAACCTCCGCCTAACTGCCGATAACGTTGAAGAAATCTTCTCGGAATACGACCTGATTGTCGACGGCTGCGATAACTTCGCAACACGTTATCTCGTCAACGATGCCGCTGTGTTGATGAACAAGCCGATTGTTCACGGCAGTATTTTCCAATTTGAGGGACAGGTATCGCTCTTTAAACCGCACGAGGGACCTTGTTACCGATGCATGTACCCGATACCGCCGCCTCCGGGCATGGTGCCCAGCTGAAGTGAGGCAGGTGTCCTGGGCGTGCTCCCAGGCGTAATTGGTGTCATGATGGCAACTGAAGCGATTAAATACATTATTGGTATCGGCGAACCCCTCATCGGTAGGCTCATCCTATACGACGCACTCGGCATGACCTATCGTGAACTGAAAATCAACCGAGATGAGAACTGCCCACTTTGCGGGGATAATCCCGCCATTACGCAATTGATTGATGATTATGATGCCGCGGCGGAAAATCCGGATACCTTTGCCCCGGCTGCTGATTAACCCTTAGCACTCGATCCTGCAATCGAGGCGACTTCGAGGAGGAATGTATATGCTACCTTGTCCTGATTGTAATAATCCGTTGACGCTGTTTCCGATTGAAAAAAACGATGTGGATCTCGTCAGTTGTGATAGCTGTTACGGTGCATGGCTTGTGCATCCAGGCGACGATCTTGAACGTGTAGATAACGTCGCTTTTGATGACCTCGTTGAAGCGTACGGCACTGAGTACCCCATCGATGTTGATCCAAGTACAGTTGAGCTCCCTGAAGAAGTCGAAGACGCATTGATGTAGTGCAAGTAATACACGCTGTTTGTTGTTCGGAGATCGTTCTCACGACGTGGTCGGGATTCGGAAATCCCTTCTACAGGGAGAACTAAATTTTGTAAATACGCAAAAAAAGTAGCATATTTTTTTCAAATGTGCTATTATAACTTTAATCCAATTTTCTAAGGAGTCGTTTCTAAATAGGGAAACCTTTTCTGTGCTTTCTTTGGTATTTCTATCTTACGGCATTCGTAGGCGTTTTGAGAGGTTCAAGTCCTCTCGGTTTCCGTATTCAGTCGTGTTGTGTAAAAACCAAGCACACCTGACAAAAACCACGTCAGTTCGGCGACTGGAAGGGTTCATATACGAGTGAGACGAACCCTGAAAGTGTGAGGACACTCGGTAGTAATAAAGCGTCAGTCTTTCGAGGCTGACTTTGTGGGTTCCACCATACCACGCGTTTCTTTGTGGTATGCAGTTCGTGTGTGATTTCTGGCTATCGTGGTCAGGCAACACGGATTACACACAGGATGAGAACACGACGGTGTTCGTAAAAGGGGGTAGGATCCCTCTAAAAATCTATTGCTTTCCATAGATATACATGGAAAAATATAGTTTTTTAGGAACAGGTTTGTTGATGCGAACTATCATTTTGTTGGCGATGCTAAGTCTCATTGTTTCACCCGCATTCGCACAGAAATATATCAGTTGGGAAGCGGAGGACTTTAGCGATTCAAAAGGCGCGACATTTGAAGTCTTTAATGTTCCGACCGATCATCCCGGTACTCCTGACGCAGCACCTCCAGTAGAAGATTACAGCGTCACAGAAGCATCCGGTGGTGCTTACATCGGTTCACACAATGGTACTGCAAACGATGGCGGTGACTGGGTCAAATATGAATTTACGGTCGATGCTGACAATTGGCACTTCTGGGGACGCGTGATCGCTCCCTCAGTCAGCGACAACTCCGTCTTTTGGGCATTCGATACCGCTGATGGTGATATTGAATCAGCCAATAATGCCACCATGAACATCTGGGATTTCTTTGAAGTAGAGTCTCTCCGAGTTAATTACACAACCGATTGGGTCTGGTTCCGGTTGAATACGCGCGACGGTCCGTTCGAGGGAACCGAACTTGTTCAGCACGGCGACGATCCGGTGCCCGTGGAGTTGGCTGCCGGCGATCATACATTGCATATCGCTCATCGCGAATCCGGTACATACATCGATAAAATTTTCGCGACAACAGATGCCGAATTCGATGCGAATGAAACCGATCCACAGACCGCTGTTGAAGCACAAAACAAACTCACTACAACTTGGGGTGCGCTCAAAGGCGGATTCTAAGGAGAATAAACACCTAAAAGCACCCACTCGCTGGGTGCTTTTATTTTTAAGATCGCTACCAATAACGCGGGATATACGGAAAATTGAAAAACGACTGCTATTTCTCGCTCGATTCTAAGACAGAAATCTTTCTACTCACTTCCCTGATACTTGTCTGGTGTACCGTGAGTCCGTCTACTGCTGAAACAACACTCCGCTTCACCGATCAGACGCAGCAAGCCGGCATCCATTTCAAACACACCAACGGTGCATCTGAAGAGAAATACCTACCCGAAACGATGGGATCCGGCGGACTCTTTTTTGACTACAATAATGACGGTCATCTTGACATCTATCTCGTCAATAGCGGCACTCTCAGCAACACCTCCCAACCCCACAGAGATCCTGAGCACATAAACGTCCTCTACCGCAATAAAGGTGATGGAACATTTGTCGATGCCACAGTAGAAGCAGGACTTCAACAAAATCACGGTTACGGCATGGGATGTCTCGCGGCAGACTACGACAATGACGGTGATGCCGACCTTTACCTCACCAACTTCGGTAAAAACCAACTCTATCGTAATAACGGCAACGGCACCTTCACAGACGTTACGTCAAACGCCGGTGTCGGAGACGGTAACTGGAGTGTTAGCGCGTCCTTCGGCGACTTTAACCTCGACGGACACCTTGACCTCTACGTAACGAACTATTTGGATTATCAATTAGAAATCGCGCATGCCTGCTTTCTACAAGGCGTTCATATTTATTGCGGTCCGCATGAATACCCCGGTGCGCGTGATACACTTTATCAAAACAACGGTGATGGCACCTTCACAGACGTTACAACGCGTGCGAGGGTTCACAACACCGGTAAAGGGTTAGGTGTGCTCTTTACAGACTATAACAACGACAGTTATCCTGATATTTTCGTCGCTAACGACGCTGTTCCCGATTTCCTCTACCAGAATAACAAAGATGGAACATTCACAGACATCGCTATCACCGCGGGGGTTGCCTATAATTCAGAAGGGCGTGCAACAGCGAGTATGGGTATCGCTTCGGGTGATTACGATAACGACGGCGTTCCAGATCTCTTCGTTACGAACTTCTCTCTGGAAATCAACAGCCTTTTCCACAACGATAATGACGGCTTTTACACGATGACTACCTTTGAAGCAGGACTTGCTGATCCGAGTTTCTCAAAACTCGGCTTCGGTACACAGTTCCTCGATGCAGATAACAACGGCACACTCGAACTTTTCGTCGCAAATGGGCATGTCTGGGATAACGTATCAGACATTACACCATCGCTCTCCTACAGGCAACAATGCCAGATTTTTGGGAACACAGGAACAGGAAAATTCAAAAATCTATCTGAGACAGCAGGTCGGTTTTTCAAACGTTCTGTTGTCGCCCGCGGTGTCGCTGTTGGTGATTATAACAACGATGGCGCGACGGATATTCTCGTTACCCGTTGTGGTGAATCGCCTATTCTGCTGCGAAACGATTCCCAAGTCCATAACTATGTGAAAATTCGGCTCGTCGGCACCGAAAGCAACCGCGATGGGATCGGTGCGAAAGTGTGGGTACATACAGATGAAATGATACAGTTCAGGGAGGTAACGTGTGGTGGGAGTTACGCCTCTGATAGCGAGCGAATCCTCATTTTCGGCATCGGCGCTCAAAAGGTAATTCAATCCATCAGAGTAAAATGGCAAAACGGGTACACACAAACGCTTGATTTCTCAGATACCAAGAGCCCTGTAAATCAAACTGTCTATATTACTGAGAATCGGAGTTTCTCCCTACAGCAGAACTGAATGCCTCTGTGAATTAAGTTGACATTATCGATTTCTGCGCGTATAATAGTAAATTGATTGTATCTGACGACAGAGGCAAATGTGGAACGCCTCAATTTTATGAATTCTAATATGTGAGGATAATCGATTGGCTCAACAGAAAGCAACCAATATTACGTGGCACGATGCGATTGTCACGGCAGAAGACAGAGAAAAATTGCTGAATCAGAAAGGGTGTGTGATTTGGTTCACAGGTCTCTCCGGTTCAGGCAAGTCGACGTTAGCAAATGCAGTTGAACAGGTCCTACATCAACAACAGCACCATACATACGTCTTGGACGGCGATAATGTTCGGCATGGACTGAACAAGAACCTGGGTTTTTCGCCTGAGGACCGCGAGGAAAACATCCGGCGCATCGGTGAAGTGGCGAAACTTTTTGCAGACGCAGGAACCATCGTTATGACAGCCTTTATCTCACCCTACCGCGCCGATAGGGATCAGGCAAGAGAGTTGATTGCTGAAGGTAGATTCGTTGAAGTTTTTGTCGACTGTCCGCTTGAAGTCTGCGAAGAACGCGATACAAAAGGCTTATACAAAAAAGCACGCGCCGGAGAGATTAAGGAGTTTACCGGCATCAGTGCACCTTACGAGGCACCTGCCGATCCAGAGGTCACAGTGAACACAGCGGAACTCTCCCTTGAAGAATCCGCCCACGCCGTTGTCTCGTCTCTTGTGAAAGCAGGCTTAGTTCCAGGCGGGAATTAGGCGAGAAACAGAAATATTCGCGTAACACGAAAATGCCACGCACAGAGGGAAACCTGAAAATGGAATCAGTTATCGGGAGCTTCAATGAGAACGGGTTCGCCATCCTGCGCGGCGTTTTGGAGCCGATAACGCTTGAGGCTGTCAAACACGAATGCGAAGTGTTAGTCGCTGAATTGGCATCGCGTCGGTATGCGGACGGAAAACTGACAGACACCTACCCCGATGCCTCTTTTGACACCCGCTTGATCCGGCTCTACGAAAACTATCCGGACGAAAATCCGACCATTTTTCGGTCAGAACTCCATCGTGAAGGTTTTTTTGACGTGTTCGCACACCGTACCCTCCTTGAACTCGCGGGTATCATCCTCGGTCCAGAGATCCGATTGTACCCGAACTATTCGGTTCGTCCGAAACTACCGGAGAACAAACGAACTGAGGTATTATGGCATCAAGATGCCGGTTATACTTCAAAAGAAGCGGATGTCTTACGGATGATGAATGTCTGGACGCCTTTAGTACCGGTCAACGTTGAAAACGGGTGTATGGAATTCATTCCGCGGAGCCATCAGTGGGGTGTGGTTCCACACGAAAAGGACGAGTACTATCTGCGCATCCACGATGACTATATCAAACCTGTTGAAGCGGATGCTGTCCGTATTGAGATTCTGCCGGGGGATGTCGTCATTTTCAGTAATCTTCTGTTCCATCGCGGGTTACCGAACCGTGCTTCACACATCCGATGGAGTTTAGATTTCCGTTATCAAGATGCCAGACAACCGACGCTTCGGACGACCCAAGGGCATCTCCTCCATTCACTGAGGACACCAGACGCGGTCGTTAAGGACGCAAAAGCCTGGGCACAACTCGAATTTTCCTAACCGCAAGGTAAAATTAAATATCTTTGAACCATGAACCCACGTACGTAGTCCGTAACGAAGTGGAGGACGGGTCCACGGAGAGGCATGTTACATATCTAACCCTACTGACCGAACCGCAAGGTAAAATTAAAAAATGAAACTCATTCAATTTCATCTACCCAATTTAGGCAAGCGGGTTGGGATTGTCACCCGCGATGACGAAATCATTGACGTAACGAGCGAGGAATCACCGGGTGTATTAGAGGTGCTGGAATTCGCTGACACGGAACAGGTAAGCGTCGGTGTAATACTTGCCGACATTCAAGAAAAAGTGGCGACCCCCGCACCGATGAAATTCCATTCACTTCCAGAGACAGGAAACGAACCCACCGAATCCGAAGGTCTCACGCTCAAGAAATTAGATGTCCCCCCTGACGAAAATGTCCCACATCTCTTATCCCCGATTGATTCCCCTGAAGTTTGGGGATGCGGAGTGACCTACAAACGAAGTGCGGACATGCGTGATGACGATAGTGAACAGGACATCTATAGTCGTGTCTATTTCGCCGACCGTCCAGAGATATTCTTCAAAGCAACACCTGCGCGATGCGTTGGACCCAACGGCTTTATTGGCATTCGGAGCGATTCTGTCTTGACAGCGACTGAACCAGAACTCGCTTATGTGCTTGGCAGCAACGGCGAAATCATCGGATATACGCTTTGTAACGATGTATCCGCATGGGACATTGAACGCGATAATCCGCTCTATCTCCCACAATCCAAAGTGTTCTATGGATGTTGTGCACTCGGACCGATGTTTGTTACACCCTCTGAAGTGGATGATCCTTACAACTTGGATATGCAGTGTAACGTTCTTCGTGATGGAAACACTATCTACACAGGTGATGTCAACACATCTCAAATCAATTGGAAGTTTGAAGAACTCACCGAATTCCTGATGCGAGATAATCCGATCCCGTTTGGAACCGTTGTTTCAACAGGCACGGGTATCATCGTTCCGAACGATTTGCCGCTTGCTCCAGGTGATACCGTCCAGATAGAGATTGATGGGTTCGGCATGCTGTCAAACCCCGTTAAGCAACTCTAAGAGTCCGCATGATGTCTGGGGTAATAGTCTGCAGCGTCAAAATTAAAAAAAGAAAGCAGCCTGCAACAACGGCGCAGGGTTTTTGCTTGGGCGTTTCTTCAGATATACGGAAAGACGCTTTATGCATCAAATCCACCTGACCGAACCGCAAGGAATAATTAAAAAATGAACACCGGAACTGAACCTTTCATCGGCATGCACAAAACGGAATTAGACACGCCAGCACTGCTGATTGATCTGGATAAGATGGAAGCCAACATACAGACAATGGCGGACTACTTCAGCACAGTAAACACGATGCTGAGACCTCACATGAAGACGCATAAAACGCCTATCATCGCGCACAAACAGATTGCCGCGGGTGCCACCGGCGTTACCTGCGCGAAACTCGGCGAAGCAGAAGCGGTGATTCACGCTGGTGTACGCGATGTCCTGATCGCCAACCAAATTGTTGGTTCACATAAAATTGCTCGTCTCATCAACCTCGCCAAGCATTCGGAGATTATGGTTGCAGTCGACAATCCTCAGAATGTGAAAGCCATCTCCGAGGCGGCTGCTGCTAAAGGTGTAACCATCAGAATGTTAGTGGAAGTGAACGTCGGCATGAACCGGTGTGGTGTTGCATCAGGCAAACCGGCATTAGAACTGGCAAATCAGATTCGCCAAAGCCCAAACCTGAAGTTTGAGGGATTAATGGGTTATGAAGGGCATACCGTCGCGAAGCCGGACCTAAAGGAACGGGAGGCAAACGTGCGGGAAGCCATGCAGCACTTGATTGACGCGAAACACTACCTCGAAAAGCATGGCGTTGAGGTTTCCATCATGAGTGGTGGTGGCACCGGGACCTTTAACATCACGGGGAGTATCCCAGAAATGACTGAAGTCCAAGCGGGATCCTACGTCTTCTTGGACTCCACCTACCGAAATGTAGAAGGCATTGGAGAGCAATTCGACTGTTCGTTGTCTGTATTGGCAACAGTTGTGAGTCGTCCTGACCCAAATCGAATCATAGTGGATACCGGTTTAAAAGTGCTTGCAAAAGAGTTCGGAATTCCGCAACCGATTGGTATAACAGGTATAGAGATGACAGGACTCTCTGAAGAACACGGCACATTAAAAACTGTTGGGCAGGGGTCCGATACCACTGTTTCCCTCACACCGGGAGATAAACTTGAAATTTTACCATCACACTGTTGTACAACGGTGAATCTCCATGACAGATATTACGGCATCCGTAACGAGATTGTCGAATCTGTGTGGAACATCGCAGCGAGAGGAAAATCCCAGTAATGATTACGACAACCACAAACACCATTGAAGGCAGACAGATACGACAATATTTCGGACTTGTTACGGGTGAGGCTATCATGGGTGCGAACGTTTTTAGCGACTTTCTGGCGAGTATCACAGACTTTGTCGGCGGACGTTCAGGCACTTATGAGAGCAAATTCGCGGAAGCGCGTGAAACAGCACTCCAAGAGTTGGAAGAAGAGGCACAACGCAAAGGTGCAAATGCTGTTGTCGGTATTGACATCGACTATCAAGTCCTCGGTGCCAGTAACGGCATGCTGATGGTGACAGCAACCGGAACTGCTGTGAAGATTGAATGAGCTTTCGTGGGAGGCGATTGCCTTTCTGATATACTTACACCACAGGCATATCAGAAAAACATAGGAGAGAAATTCGATGAAAACACAAACTTCGATTTCTAAGTTAAACACTATTCAGAAATCCAGTTATTTGTTCAGTTTGCTCGTTGCGAGTATCCTCATGCTGACGCAAGCACCTGCGGAAGGATACATTGCGAAGCGATATACCGTCAGACAAATCATTTCGGAAAGCACCAATGTTGTATTCGGGACCGTCTCTGAGGTTAACGTCAAGCGAAAAACTGCGAAGGTTAAGGTCGAAGAAAATCTTAAAGGCACCAGCGAATTTCAGGAAATTCGGATTCGGTTCGATGTCTACAAGGGAGAGGCAGACCACAGGGAAGAAATTATCCAGTTCCTGAAAGAAGGCGAACCTATTATCGTCTTCTACCTGAAAAAGGGCGGACGCATTGATAGTCTCGCACATACAAGAGGAAGATGGTTCCAAACCCAAGTCACGGCGAAAAACAGAGAACGCACAGAGTGGGGCTGGTGGCTCTTTACACATTTTGAGAAATACCTCAACAGAGATAAGGTCTCAAAACGAGAGTCAACACCCGATTTTCAAGAAGAATTGCGTAATTTACTCAGCGGAGACGCGCTCGAACTCCTACTATTCAAATCGGATAGATATGATTCAGAACCTCGTGCCATTGCCGAACTCGATACTGTGGCAGACTTCGGTTTTGTTTATCATGCGACAACCGACCGTAATTTACCGACACTCCGCGAAGCAGATATTCTATGGCTCGGTTTCCGCTCACTTTCCGAAGGAAGATACCGGCTTAACAAGGAACAAGAAAGACGGATTAAAGAATTCGTAAAGAACGGTGGTATCGTCATCGCCTCTGGACAGGATAGCGACAAGGAACGTCCCTGCGGTAGCGGTTGGCTACCCGAACCACTTACGGGTGTGGAAAGCCCAACCCGGAATGATTTCCAAACCACCTCCCACGCAGGTGAACTCTTTAAGGCACCCAACCGTATCCGTTCAGGGCAGCTTTCACTCGATGATTCGTGGAAGGGATGGAATGAGAAATTTGAGATCCTCGCAACAACTAATGATGGCAAAGAGATCGTCGTCGCTAAGTTGAAACACGGCAAAGGGATGTACCTGGTCACTAACCTCCATAATCAGAGTAAATCTCAAGTCTCTAAGAACCGTCGGATGCTTGAGAATTTGGTGCATTTCGCCGTCCGATTTTTGGAGGAATCCAAGTAGCAGAGGAAAATCAAATGAGAAAAGCAAAATTGAAACAAAGAGAATGGCTATCGGTTATTTTCTTTCTTTTTTTCGCCACCGAAATCCCTGCGCACGCAGTTATTCCACAACTGCTGGGACCGCTCACGGCGTTGCTGAGTATTGTCCCACAGATTCTTGCTTTTGTTGGTGTCGCACTGATAACAGCACTCGTGTTTGCGCGGGACACGACCAAAATGTTTTTCTATAAGTTTCGCGATTTTGCGATTGCGCATAAGGTCACCACTTCTGTTCTGAGTGTGATTCTCCTCGTCGGATTTGGATGGGGCACCTATGAACTTATTCGGATGACCACAAATCCACTTACAACATCCCCTGAAGCAAACGTTCACAGAACGGGAACAGAGCACACACACACAAACAGAACATGGTCAAGCTTCCGAGGCGGAAAAAGTCGAACGGGTCATGTAGATACACTCTCAGGACCAATAAGCGGAACACCGGCATGGATTTTTAAAGATGAAGAGACAATGGCGGTTGACTTCTCTTCGTCTCCTGCGGTTGTTGGGAATCGGCTCTATATCGGTTCTGCACACGGTTCGATCTTTTCTTTAGGCGGTGCGACTTACTGTATTGATACGGAATCGCAAAAGGTTCTCTGGCGACATGCTTCTCCGACCCCGATCTTTTCATCACCTGCAGTTGCTGGGGGTAGGGTTTACATCGGTGAAGGTTATCACCACGATAGGGATTGCCACCTCCGGTGCCTTGACGCACACACCGGTGAACCCATCTGGTCATTCGAGACAGCGAGCCATGTTGAATCAACTCCTTTTATCAGTCAGGGAAAACTCTATTTTACAGCAGGTGCTGATGGAATCTACTGTATTGATGCGTTAGAGGGACAGCAAATTTGGCACTATCCGGCGGTTCACGCCGATATGTCGCCTGTAGTTCATAATAACAAGGTTTATTTCGGCACAGGTTATGGGGATTATAAGATTTATGCTGTCGATGCCCAAACAGGTGCTGAGGTATGGTCGAAACAGATGCCGTATCCGGTGTGGGGAAGTCCGAGTGCAGAAGAAAATATTGTCTTTTTTGGGCTGGGTAGAGGTAATTTTTCAGAGAGTGCTCCGATACCGGCTGGTAAAGTTATCGCGCTTGACGCGGAAACTGGCGACATCGTATGGGAACACGAAGCGGAAGATGCCGTCCTAACGGCAATTGCCGTCCAGAACGGTTACGTCACTTTCGGTTCGCGCGATGGGTATGTCTATTCCCTCCAGTCAACAGATGGAAAACTCAACTGGAAAGCCGACCTTGGCGGACCAGTTGTTTCCTCACCCGCCGTCACGATGGATACCGTCTATGCGGCAACAAAAAACGGGTACATCTACGCACTCTCTTCTGGCAATGGAGAAGTGCAGTGGGAATTTGATACGAGAATTATTACCCGGAACATAGAACTCTATTCATCACCCGCGATTGCCAACGGATTGCTATACATCGGCTCAAGCGACAGGTATATTTTCTGCTTGGGTGGCGATGACGTTGGTAAAATTATTGGTAATAGATGATCGAGGAGAAAAAAGGCAGACCGTAAAAAAATGAGAAAAGCCGCCACCTTGGCGGCTTTTTCTATGAACTTGATAGACTTAATGATCGTGATGGTTCGATTTGTTGTAGTGTAACCGAAGCAGATCTACGCCAAAATCGTCTGCGATGTGCCGCCATACGGAATGGATATGGTTCGCATTGTTCTGCGTGTTATCATACTCTACAAAGAAAAAGGGACCGTGTAGCCTATAGTAGTGTGGCGTTTTCGGAGTTTCTCCGCCCGCCCAGGCGAAGTGGATATCGTTGACGCTCCCTTCGCGTAGTTTTCGGAGCTCGATTTGGGCGACCTCGTCAGGCAGACGATCAATGTATTCATGGACGAGGTTCATCAGGAGTTCGCGCTGGGATGTTTCCATAGATTCTGCGGCTAACCCTTCAACAGCCTCAAACTCAACTTTAGGCACGTCACGGGTCAAAATATCGGAGGGTGCATCCGCATTGATGATTGTCTGCTGCTTTTGCGTATCATTTAGACTTGTAAGAAGCTGGCGCGCCATATCTTCCTCGGCGGAAAGGACTCTTAATCCCTTTTTCTCACCTTGCGGCACCTCTGCTGGATTCGATCCGAAGAAAGACGGGTTCGGCGAAATGAGTTCGCGATTGACAACGGTAAAATTGAGCGAGACATGGTGTCCCTCCGCACGCCATCCCCATGCACCATTGCCGGTCGGATCGCCGAAAACGGTGAAAAAATAGAGTCCAGGGTCGCGCACTAATCGGGCTTCCCCTGCAGATTTTTCAATTTCACCAAGCGTTGTTTCCAAATTTATAATTGCGCGGGCTTTCTGATAACCCTTTACACTCAAGCCGCTTTCCATGAGACCGAATGCCGCTTCCTGCTGCTTTGTACTCAGCTCATTGAGAGACACGCCTTCCCGCTCCCACATTTCAATTGGAATGTAGTGCCACCGGAAGCGTTCATTTTCATCAAATGAAAGTGCTGCCTTTTGACGTAACGCGGGCGTTAATGTATCTAAAAAGTTCCCCGCCGCTCGCGCCATCTGTTCCGCTGTCGCCGACGCGGGAATAAACAAAGGCTCTCGCTCGGGATGGGTATGTGTGTGTACCATTTTTTAATTTTTCCTTGCGGTTCGGTCAGATGAGTTCAGGATTTGACCTGCCTTCTCGTAGACCCAGCGCGCCCGTTGGTTTCGATTACGCGCTTTCGCCAAAGATTGTAGCAGTCAACAACGTCAACTGTAGATAGTATCGCAAAATCTACAAAAAGAGTCAATACCTTTTTCTCTATAAAACTGAATGGCTCTGTAGCAGAATGGAAGATTCTTGACAATCAATCATAAATTTTGTAAACTTATTTAAACCGCTTCCGTTTAAGAAGTCAGAGAGAATAGAGATGTAGGTTTGGGCGCATTTTAGCCCCAGCGGGTTCTCACTGTGAAGCAATGTTTATAGCGGGAATTATGGACAAATTGATTGACGATGAAATGTTAGTTGCTCAGTTTCAATCCGGTCGCCAAAACGCTTTTGATGAGTTGATGAAACGCTACAAAGCCAAGATTTTCTCGTACCTTCTGCGTTCAGTCAGAAATTATGAGGATGCTGAGGATATCACCATCGAAGTTTTTTTTAAGGCGTACCGCGCCCTTGATAACTGGCAACCGAAAGCCAAATTTTCAACATGGCTCTACAAAATAGCGTCCAATCTCGCCATTGACTATCACCGTACAAAAGGACGGCATCCTGTCTATGCCTTGGAGGACCTGGAAATCCCTGAAGCGAATCTCGTTGCCACTGATCTTCACAGCGATCCCGTCCACCAAGTAGAAGAGCAGGAACGCGGACGTATCATCCGTGAGGCGGTCGATCAACTCTCCCCGAAACAGAAAGCAGTCTTTATGTTAAGTCGATATGAAGGTTTACAACTTAAAGAGGTCGCTGAAACATTAGATATGGCGGAAGGGACCGTGAAGATTCACCTTCACCGTGCGGTAAAACGCCTACAAACGTTGCTGCGCCCCCTCTGGGAAAACAATGAAATCTAAAGAAAGGAGAAGAATTTATCATGCCTAAATGTATCAAATCCGAAGGGCAAGCGATTGATTATGCTTCCAAACTTCTGTCGCCAGAAGAAGAGGACCCCTTCAAAGAACACCTTAAGAACTGCCCAGACTGTACCGAAGCAGTTCAATCTTTTAGGACTGTCCTACAGTTGACAGACAAGGCACAAGCAGAATTGCGCGTGCCCGAACTCGCTTTACAAGACATTGAAATGAATGTGTACAAACGCCTCGCTGCAGCACACGAGCAAACGTTGCTTTCGCGAGTCCGTGCGTACCTTGTTAACTTCGGATCTCTCTTCCGATGGCAAAGAACCGCTGCCGCGAGTACTATTGCTGTTGCTTTAATTACGATCGCCCTCCTATGGGGAGAACTATTTTCACCAGAACCCGAGATGCTGTTGCCTGACACGCAATCCGCTGTCGCCCGGATTGAACAATATCGCCAGCAACACATCCAGCGAAATTTGGAGGAGGCATTCATCACACACCATCTCCGAAATGATGCCTGGGAAACAGAAAGCCGTCTCCATCGAATGAAGGAGCACGCACATGGTACGAATTGGACAAAGGTGGCGGACGACCATCTTCAGAACCTTCACTCTGGGCATTAAACACGCCACAGCGAAATACCGAGAGCATTTTTAAATGATTAACACTTGGACACCGCTCCTTTTTAACGATTCGCAAAGCGTTAAATCCAGCGATTGGATCCATACCCGGAGGCCAATGCGTAAAAAACGTGGAAGCCGCCTTCTTGCTTCAGCGGAGCAACATGTTTATAGAGGACTTATACTTCTCTCACACGTGCTGCTGATTTTTCTCCTCTGCCCGCTTACTTATGCTCACTTTGAAGAGGTGCACCTCTTAATTCAGGCAGGACGCTACACGGAAGCCAATAATAAACTGGAGACACTTGCGGAATCTGCCAAAGACATTGCGGTGAAGAGTTGGTGCTACTACCAGATTGGCGAGACCCACTATAACTATACGCACCAGTACACCAGAGCGATCGAGGCTTACGATAAAATTCTGAAACTTGAGAAAAACGGACTTGCTGCCGAGGAGCTTTTCCTCGCCATTATCAAAAAAGGTGATGTCCATAGCCGTATGGGCAATTACCACGATGCTATCCAAACTTACGACAGATTGATTAAACTCGCTCCCGCCTCACATTTCGTGCATAAAACTGGTTTGCAGAAGATACGGGATATTAACAGCGCACTCTCTGACCTAAGGGAGCAGCAACGTATTGCAATCCAGTACAAAGGGACACCGCTTGCCGCCATCGCTCAATTTCAGATCGCTGAACTCTATAGGAATCATTCCCAACTCAACCAGCCTAAAAAGGCTATTGAGAAGTATACGTCACTTCTGGAGGCACACCCTGATGCGATTATGGCACCAGAAGCGAGATGGCGCATCGCACATATATGGCATACCGTTCTAAACCAATCGGCTTTAGCAATGGCAACGTACAGAAAAGTCATTGAAGATTATCCTGCCAGCAATTTCGCTGCGGAGGCACTCTTTCAAATGGCGAATATCCATCGCACAACCGAGAAATATTCATTAGCAATCCCCATCTTTGAGAAACTGAAACAGAGATACCCGAACTTCTGGAATATGCATGCCGTTCTCTATTGGACAGGCGTTTGCTATGAACAAATCTTGAACTATCCGAAAGCAATAGAGTCTTTTGAAACGTTTCTTCATGTCTATCTACCTCAACTCGATCCGGGGTATTTAGGACAAATCTCAATGCATGACAAAAGTGTACCTGAGGTGAAGGTAGAAATGAGTAGGAAAATTAAGGAACTCGCAGAACAGATGTCGGAAGTGGAATTAGAACGGTTGAACAAAGCACGCGCAGATCGAGACTTTTCTGAAGCCTTAAGTATTGCTCGACATCTCATTGCCACAGCACCGCATACCCCCCAAGCAGAGCAGGCAGCGGAACAACTTTCGACACTTCAGCAACTCACAGCTGTCGAAAACCTGCGTGAGAGACTCCAAGACCAAAACGTGCTCCCTATAGAGGCAGCACGTGCGCGATTGCAAATCGGAACCCTCTACGAGCGGAAGCCGTTACAGGACCATACAAAGGCAATTGAAGCATATCAAGAGGTATGGAAACACCACGCTAATTTGACGTATTCCGCCGAAGCACTCTACCGCATCGGACTCATCCACGCTGAACAACTTTCCACGCCTAACGAAGCAATTCAAGCATACAAAAAGGTTATTGAAACGCATCCAAACACTTTACAAGCGATGATGGCAAATTTTCAGTTGGGCGAACTCTACAGAAAACTTCACCGTTACAACGAGGCACTGCAAGCCTACGAAACGACGATCGGATACCCAGAACGGGATCGCTATCTCGCAGGCGGATATAAAGACAGTTTCGCCGATAGGGCACAGTTTCGGATCGGACGTGTCCATTACGATGACAGACGTTACAATGAGGCTCGTTTCGCTTTTGAGGAATTCATTCAAAATCGGACGCAGTCGCCACGTCTCGCTGCTGCTTACGTCTATCTCGCCGCTATCTGTGAAAATCAGAACGAAAACGCCCAAGCAGATTATTATTATAAAAGGGCGGAAAGTCTACTCCCCGACAATCCTATTCAAATGACGATGCTCATCGAAGAAGCGAGTGCGCTCGGAAATTTACAATCTACTGATTCGGATGCAGTGATGCGGTTTATCAAAGAAAATCGAAAACGGCTTGGAACAGAAGAAGCAGAGTCCAATCAATAGCGATCTGAAGATGCTCCTACCCACCGAATCTATAAATTCCTTAATGTCGGATGTAACGCTACGAGATAAGGTTCGGCTTCTGTCAAACTTTTATGCGAATCCGGCAATCTTTTGAGTTCTCCAGCCGTCTGTGTTTGGATGTCATGCAGATTCGGAAAATCATACACTAACTCTCCGTCTTGGATAATCGGAATTAGCAAGGGCTGTCCCTCAGAGATTGATTCATCCCAGAGTGCAACACAATCTCTGACATAATTCCGCTCGGCATCAGCGACACGATAAACTTGCTTTTTGCCCGGTATCGTGGCTTTAGAGGGTTCATCCAGCGACTGTTTCCCAACAGGACTGCCATCGCTCTCGACTAACTTGTAAACGCCACCGAGGGCAGAAGTACCACCCTCACCAGTGATCGAATCGAAGTTCGCACCCGTAGCGAGCCGTGTGCCTACGCCGAAACTATCAATCGGTGCTCCGTTTTTGAGCAGTGTGTCTATCTGGAATTCATCAAGCTCATGACTTGCGATAATTTGGACATAATCGAGTTTTTCAGCGTCGAGGATACGACGGACCTCTTTACTGAGCGTTAAAAGGTCGCCACTGTCCAATCGGACGGCGCGTAATCTCGCACCGCGTGCCTCCATCTCCTTTGCGACAACACAAGCGTTTCCTGCACCTTGAAGTGTATCATACGTATCAATGAGAAGGGTCGTATTGTTCGGAAAGGTTGTCGCGTAATCGCGGAAGGCTTCTAACTCGGTAGGACGTTCAGAGATGAACTTATGCGCCATCGTGCCAACGTAAGGAATATCGAAATAGTGTCCAGCAAGTACTAAAGATGTCCCTCTCGCTCCACCGATGAAGGAGGCGCGAGCGGCGAGGATTCCGGCATCTCTACCGTGTGCTCGCCGCGCACCGAAATCGAATACGGGTCTGCCTTGTGCGGCTTCTACAATTCGTGAGGCTTTCGTGGCAATCAGCGTCTGAAAGTTCATGACGCAAAGTAGATAGGTCTCAAAAAGTTGTACATCTCTGGAACGACCTGTGACATTGATAATCGGCTCATTGGGAAAAACAAGCGTGCCTTCGGGAACAGCGAACACGGAACCCTCAAAGCGGAAATCTTTGAGGGTAGCAAGATAGTCAGGACTCAGGTCCCCCCGTTGTGCCAGCCAGTCAAGGGCAGTATCAGTGAAGCGCAAGTTTAAGATATAGTGGATAACTTGTTCCAAACCAGCCGCTATGAGATACTGTCCTTGTGGGACTTCACGGACATAGTAGTTCGCTGTGATAATAGCGTCGCTCTGGGCATTGTAATCCGCTTGTCCCATCGTAAATTGATAATAGTCAACAAAAAGTGACATCTCATCTTCTATGAGCAAGGCGGATCTCGGTGGAGAAGACTGGAAGACTGGAAGACTGGAAGATGGGGGGGCATCTATTCTTCCATCCTTCCCCTCTTCCAATTTTGCTCCTTCCTTCCGTCCAATGGATTTCATAGGTCATCTCCCTCGGTGACAACGAGTCTCTGGTTGACAGACAGGTTCCGATGCGTATCAATTTGACCGGAGGACCAGACAATTTCAAGGGTATCCACCTTCGTATGCGTCCCAAGACCGATTTCAAGTGCGAGACTATTGGTTGAGCCAAATCCACATCCACCACTGACTTCTCGGTAAATTATATCATCACCCATACGAAGGGTGACTTTAGCACCAATCCCATCCCGATTACTTTTGGTCCCGACGAGTTTTAACGTGAGCCAATTGTTTCCAGTGCCATTGTTGCGATAAAAAAGATTGTGCCACTGGTCGCCAATAAACGCCCCACCCACGGGGACATAGACATCAATATCGCCATCATCATCAACATCACCGAAAGTTACGCCGTGTCCTTTTCCGATGTTTCCCAAACCCAGAGTAGCCGTCGCATCGGTAAAAGTGCCATCACCGTTGTTACGGAAGAGCGCATCCCGTTCGAGTCGTCCCATCTGTGGCGCGCCCGTGGCAAGATATATATCAAGATACCCATCACTATTGATGTCCCCGAAGTTTGCGCCCATCGCGCCATAAGCGTGATAGAGTCCAGATTCACGGGTGACATCTGTAAAAGTGCCATCACCGTTGTTACGGTAAAGCACTTGACGATCAGCGTCGTGTGGGGCAGTCCCTGTGATTTGACCCGCGATGAAGACTTGAAAAGAACCTGAATTTGAGATGAAAATGTCCAGATCCGCATCGTTGTCCACATCTAAAAAGAAAGTAACAAAGGCATCCGTAACAGGGAGATTCATACCTGTCGTCGGGGTGACATCTGTAAAAGTGCCGTCACCGTTATTGCGGTAAAGCACATTGGATTGTCCGTAGTTGACGACATGCAGGTCGATATGTCCATCCTTATCGTAATCCCCCCAGGCCGTTCCAAGAGAGTTGCCCGTATCTGCGACCCCTGCGGCTTCTGCTGTATTCGTGAACGTTCCATCGCCATTGTTACGATATAAGACATTCGCCGCACCATCACCGATGACACCGTCCGCAATATAGAGATCGAGGTAGCCATCGTTGTCATAATCCGCCCAAGCCGCACAAAAACTACTTTGTGGATCCGCAACACCCGCAGTGTGTGTGACATCAGTGAACGTGCCATCGCCGTTGTTGTGATAGAGTGTGTTCTCTGCCGCACCCGACCAACCACCACGCGTGATGTAGAGATCCGAATAGCCATCGTTATCATAATCGGCGAAAAGTGAACCCCAACCGCCTCTCGGATCAGCAATGCCTGCTTCATCTGCAGTGTTCGTGAACGTGCCATCGCCGTTATTGCGAAAGAGCGCGTGTGGTTGATACGTGCCGACAGCAACGATGTCTAAATCTCCATCGTTATCATAGTCCCCCCAGGCACTACCGCGCCCACCATCGACTTTGTCCATCTTTAGACCGGGGGCAATGTCAGTGAATTGGCTTTTGGATGGAAGATTGGAAGATTGGAAGACTGGACTTCCACCTTTCCCTTCTGCTTCCACCCTTCCCTCCTGCTTCCATTCCCTTTGGATTTTAAATTCCTCTGGCAATTCCTCTGGATAACCACCGAGTTGACTATACGCTGTCCACAAGTTCCATAAGGTTTCGGGATCACGCGGTTTGAGACGGAGCGATTCCTTGAAATTCTCAACGGCTTTTTCAGGCGCGCCGTGCCGGAGATGATAAACGCCGAGGTAGTAGTACGCACCCGAATGCCGACGATAATTTTGGATAATATTTTCAAACCGTTCAGCGGCTTTGTCGGCTTCACCGAGTCGGAATTCGGCTAAACCGAGTTGGAGCATCGCCTCCAGATTGTTCGGTTCGAGTTCCAGTACCTTTTCAAACTGTCTTTTAGATGCAGAAAGATCCGGGACAAGCATCTGTTGTGGCGCGCCTAAGAAGTAACCGAGTCTGATACGTGCCTCGGTATCGTCAGGGTTCACCTCCAAGGCATTGGTGAGCGCAGTCGTAGAATCAGAGAAGCGCTGTTGATAACTGAAAACCTGTGCTAACGTTAGGTAAGCCTTTGAAAGTTGCTCCTTGTGGGAGGGGTTTCTAACCCCGATATCCTTAAGCCTCCCTATCAGCGTCTGTAGCGTCTCTTCGGCAAGTACCCATTTCTGCTGTCTAACATAAGTCCGTGCGAGCAACATGTGTGCATCGTGGGCATTGGCATTAATCTGCAGGCACGCCTGAAACGCTTTTTCCGCTTCAGCGAAGTCATTCATGTCCAGCGCGTCTATGCCTTTCTGATAGTGTGCCATGACTTGCGGATTCACACCACGCTGCGGTGCATCCGTATTGCATCCGATACTGATGAGGAAGATAAGGAAAATAGAAAAGGTCGATCGCATATCTGTTTTCTGCTCTGAATCAGGATTTGGGGGTTAGAAACCCCTCTCACAGGTGTTACAGAGGATAACAGATTTACTGGGGAAAGTCAAGCGGAGGTAGCGGTCAGTCAGAGTGATTTAGTTTTCCGTGTTTTCGCCCAATTTTGAACCCCCCAGGCCCGGTAGGTACAGTTTCCAACCGCACTATAACTGTCAATTTTAGAAAAAATAACCATCGCAGACCCAGATCCGGTAGGTTCGGTTTCCCAACCGAACCGGGTTCTACGCGAAAACCTTGAAAACTCCAAAACCCTCTTGAATCCCGTAGGGATGGTATCTGTATAGAAAAACGCAACTTCACAGACCCAAGCCCCGTAGGGGTTTTTGCTTGGGTGTTTCTGCAGCATTTGTAGAGAGGTTGTTGCAAAATACCTCAAAAACTTCCTAAATTGACACCTATGGTACAGTTTCCAACCGCACCATAACTGTCAATTTAAAAAACAACCGCTTAAGCCCCAGGTCCGGTAGGTGCAGTTCCCAACTGCGCCGGGTTTTAGCCATAATCCTTGAATACCTCAGAACCCTCTTTAGTCCCGTAGGGACGTAATGTTTATAGAAATGCGTCGACTCCGTCTCCTAAGCCCTGTAAGGGCGGTATGTTTATGTCTGTGTCTGAAGCAGGATTTCCAAGATTCAAGGATTTTCAGGAGTGTTCAATCCTTATATCTATCGTTGTTAGGACGCTATCAAATATCCCTAAATTGACACCCATGGTGCCGTTGAAAACCGCACAAGACTTGAAAAAGAGGGTTCAAAAATTCAGACAATCTAATAATTTATTTAAAACCAAACGCTATAAGCCATTTTGGGATTGGTTAAATCTGGTATAACAGATTGTATTATGTCGTTTTAGGCTTCATAATCACTGATTACAGAGTTCTATTCTAATTATGGACTCTCGTATCAAAACCCTAACAATCTCTCCGAAAGTTTCCTTTATATTTTCTTTTTCAAAGTCGATGTATATAATGTCGCCCATGTTACTAAACTTTTTACAACCCTTTTCCAGTAAAATAATCGCTCGTTCAAAGCCAAATTTCTCTTGACACTTCCCTATTTCATGAATTACATTCGGACGTGCCTGTAATGAACCATCGGCTTGTGCGTCCTCGCCCGTCATAACAAGAAATGCCATACACGATTTGTCTAACATTTCTTCGAGACGATTGTTGATAGATTTGCCTGCTGCTGAAACACGATCAAATTCTTCATATTCAAGACCTAATATTTCCACTAAAAAATCCTTAAATTCTCGCCATAAATGTGAACGACCATGCGCAATAAACATTTTCATATTTTCGTTATTCGCAGTGTTATGATCCAAAGTCTGTTGTGTGTTCTTTGGTAATTCTTCGTATAAATCATCTAATAATTGTTCATAAATGCTTTCCAAATCATGAATCCAATTAGCTATATCTTCCTTATGCGCTCTTACCCAATGAATTACCATAGTAACTCGATGGTAAAATGACCGGTTTGCCCTTTCTCCATGCGTAAGTGGCAACGGGGATTTGTCAAATAAAGTGTGAAACAGCGTTTTGTTGTAACGAACCCATTTTTCTGTCACACGCTCAAAGTTGGTAAATTCTTCTATTGGAGGTGTTTCAGTCTTAAGCAGCTCTTTGCCTATATCAATACGGCTGCGTATCTTTTCGGAGGCTTCTGCCCTACTCACACGTAACTTGGAAGGTGTGTTATCTGCCATAATATCTCCTTATAGCACGTTTTATCATGTTGTCCATTACTCGTCAAACTGGTCATAATCGTCACTTGGAAAATACTTTTGAAATTCCGATTTTATCCGATAGGCGGTATCACAGTATCCTTCCAAACCCGCCTCTGAAGCAGGCACTACGTCTGCGTAATCTTCTATCGCCTTCGTAGTTTTAGGTTCAACTCCTATCTTGCCACAGGCAAACAGAATTCCGAGGTTGTCAAGCAGTGAGGCAATTAACAGGTCTGTCCCTAACTGCTTGCGATACCCTCATACTTATCAGAATTTATTTGGTAATAAAAGTTCGCCTCGTGCCAAACAGTATAAGGTAGGATTTTCTCTGGTTTTTCGCGCTATTTTGAAGGTCTAATCTGTACCGGATTTTCCCATTCGGGAGTTAATCTGCTGACGGAAGAAATTCGGCAGAAATCACTATTCTTCCGCTTTGTCGATTTGTATATGCTCAAGCAGTTTTATCGCAATGTCTTTTCTTTCTCTTTCGTCATAAAACTGAACCATGACTGGGTTATCCTCTAACTTAAAAGTTAACCACATCATTGAACCGCATTTTTCTATAGTATCACTTATTGCAATATCTCTACCTTCATGCAAATCAAGAATTCCCGGTTCGTGTGAGTGAAACAATTTGTAAATCCAATACTGAGGCGATTTAGCATATGTTTCAAATATTATCTGGCATTGTTTGTTTTGTGATAGCAAAATCCTATGAATTGGATTCCACCTATCGAAATCAAAATAGTTATACACAGAATCATCACTAAGCCAGAATAGTTGAGGCGATTCCTTTTCTACTTTTTGTACTGTTTTTTTACTCCTTAATCCAAGAAATTTTATTTCTGAACCGTTTGGAAATCTTATTCCTTCTGGACGAGAAGGTTTGCCTATAAGAGATATAGTAGGCATCGAATTACTAAGTTTGTATCCGAGGATAACTTTTTCCAGATCGTCTATGATTGTTTTTAAAAGTGTAGAATATTCTTTCATTGCAACAAACACTAAAAATCTTGGTGTGCTAAGACACAAATTAAAAACATGTAACCAGATAGAAAATGTTGTTCCCGATCCTATTGTTTTAACAATACAGAGATTCTCCACTTTTTCATCCCAAGATGAAAAAAGTGATAAATTGTTATCAGAATGTGGTATAAGTAATTCATCAGATTGGAATATCTCATTCAAACTCATAGAATCCGTAATAGTATCTATCCACTGTGCCTGGATAAGGGAATCAATCTTGTTAGCAATATCCGACATGCTACAATTTTCTACTGAACCACCCTCTTTGGATTCGGGCATGAATAACATAGAGTATGGGGTATTCATGTCAGGTGTTGCCTGACCCTGCCTTGCTAAGTCGCGGATATTATTCAATTCCATCTGCGTATGGGACACAAATTCTGATAAGAATGTGTGTGCCTGTTCTGCATATATCGGACATTTCACAGATTCAGCCATTTCTGTGGCAATACGGACTCCTTCATTGTCATATATCCTGCTCGTAACAACGGCATCTACCCATTGATCAATCGGCATAATGTTACATACAATTTGAGCATTTAAGGCATCTTCCGCAGTGTTAATATCATCTCGTTTTGCCACACGCAACGTCATGCTTGAGCCGTCGTTAGACTTATGCATTCTAAAGAATACAGTTGCCATGCCCTCTGACAAAAAATGTTTAATGTTTACGCTTGTAAGTTGGGACACCTCCCGTGTGATCTCTATGAACTTGTCTAAACTTAGTGGGCTACGTCCATCGTAATTTTCATCATGTACAATGCACATTGCGTATATGTCAGATTTCATATCGCTTATTGTTTTTTCTATGTAGTCTGATGCTTCTTTTTTTGCGTCATCAGGTGTGTGTTTTTCTGTTATGTGGAAGATTAGGTCAGTATTTAAAGGGTTAATGATAGTAGGGTTTTTTTGTCGCCATATTTCTATCATTTCATCTATCCCTTTGTTTTTTAAATCTTTAATCGGAATTTCACTGATCCCATTATGTATTTTTAAATCCCAACTGGGGAAATATACAAAATTTCTGCTTTCGGATAGAAGCATTGTGTTAATTTCTGCGACAGATGGATTATGCGTATCTAAAACTTCTTTTGAAGTACAGCCGTATAAGCATAGGTTTTTATGTATGGGGAAATATAAGTGCAACTCGTTATCATAGGTTGTTATAAAATTAATGACATCTGGGCAAATAAAGAAGTTGTCATCGTTTGCAGTAAATGCTTTGAACCCAATTTTTCCCATATTTCTAATAATCCCTAAATACTCGTAGTAAAAGGCTATATGCATTGGAATAGGCTCTACATCGTCCTTATCGGTAATATCTTCAGGTGCTATAATTTTAGCCGCATGAATTATGCTGTCTCTTACGGCAGGATCAAAAGCCATCATGTGTGCCATAAAACGCAACATCATTTCTGTTTTGTATTCGTATTCAGCTTGGTTTTTGAATGTCGATTGATTTTCTGAAACAATTTCAGAGAATATGTCGCTCGTTATACCATCAAATTGTGATACTTGAGGCTCTATACCCGAAAAATCATCTGAAACTCTATAAAAATCCTTTTGGACAGCCAGATTTTTTACATGAGTATTATATATTCCTTGACCTGATACAACATTAAGTGCGTGGCAACGCTCTGGATTATCTGGTATAGAAAATCCATCTAAATACCATTGCGATCTCCAATGATGCCTTCTTGGACCTTTTTGTTGTTTATTCATTCTCTTTTCCTCCTGAAATAATTTGCAATAAGTGGTCTTGAATTGCTTAAGGTTAGTTTTTACAGTTTAATCTTTGTTCAATCTTGAGATCAGATATTCTTGCCCGCGGTCACCTTTAATTCTGTTGCAGTGACTACAGAGCAGTTGGAGGTTCTCAATATGGTCAGTTCCGCCAACATTTTCTGCGATAATATGGTCAACTTCAAGGTGTTGTCTCTGAAAATGTGTGCCACACCCGTTACAAATCCCGCTTTGCTCTCCATATAACAGGGTTTTGTTTTCAGGGGCGTTATAGCGGGGAATATTGCCTAAATCCGTGCGGTTGGGTATGTCGTCGCGTGCAATAATGTCTTCAAACAATCCCTGATCGTCTCTGATACGTTCAACAACCAATTCAGCGGCTTTCGCTGATATATCAATACCGATCCATTCACGTTGGAGCCTATCCGCCGCGACAAGGGTTGTGGCGCACCCGCAAAATGGATCGAAAACCACATTGCCTTCGTTAGATGATGCTTTGATGATACGGTCAAGCAACGCAAGCGGTTTTTGAGTTGGGTAGCCAAGCCTCTCTTTTTCATTGCGATTTAATTGCTGAATACCAATCCACCAATCAGGACAAAGAACACCAACATCGGTTGGATAACGATAGACTTTTCCTGATTTTGCATCCTTCTTAACTTGCCATGTGCGACCTTCTAAATCCGTTTCAACTTTCATGTGTGTTTTCCGACGCTCTATCCTAACTGCATCGGAATCAAAAACATAATTTTTAGTCTTTGAATAAAAGAAAATCACGTCATGTTTACGACCAAATTGACTTTTTCTTCGTGATCCTCTTTCATAACACCATATAATTTCATTTTGAAAGTGCTGTTTACCAAAAATTGTATCCATAACCAACTTCAAATAATGGCTCATTGTGGGATCGCAATGTAGGTAAATGCTACCCGTGTCTTTCAGAATGCGGTGCATCTCCAGGAACCGAACCGCCATGTAAATGAGATAAGATTTGTCGCTGTTCGTCATTGCAGCATGGATAACTCGGTTCAGAGCAGGATATTTCATCTCAATTAGATCAAGCCATGCGTTGTCTACGTCTGAAAGTGTCCACGTATCTTTGAATTCCGCACCAGCAGCCTCTGAACCTATAGGTGCTGCGTAATTCGCATTGCTATTAAAAGGTGGATCAAGGTAGATTAAATCTACTGATTCACTATTTATCCCGCGCATTATAGGTAAATTGTCACCCGTGAATATCGTCTTTGATTTAATATTCATGGTTTCCATACAAAACAGCCTTCACATCGTTATGTGAACTTGTAAATGTGCGTCTCACGGAGGCACAGGCTAACAGCCTATGCTACAAGTGTAAACTTATTTTTAGAATCTACTATAAAAGTTAAAAATCCGTCTATAACTCTTGGCACGCGAGGGGTCTCCTAAAAGCCTGCTAATCTCGCCTTCAATTCTTCCTGTTGAACAGGTTGTGTCAAATCCATGAGATAGATCCGCATGTGATCCGAACGGTCAGAACTGAATACAAGCGTCCTTCCATCCGTTGAGAGACTCGGTTCAAAATGCGCCCCGATGTGGTTCGTGAGTTGGGTTTTGTTTCTGCCATCGGTATCCATCATCCAGAGTGTATAATGGTTATGCGCGTTCGAGACATAGATGATCCGCCTGCCATCCGGACTGAAAATGGGATGATAGTGGGAACCTGTAGTTCCATAAGTCAATCGCTGGACGGTGCCTCCGTCTGCGTTAACACTGAAAATGTGGTAGATGTCGTCTACCATTCCAGTGAAGGCGATCTGCTTCCCATTGGGTGTCCACGTTGGGTGTCCATCGTCCACATCGTTATGCGTGAGTTGCTTCTTGTTTGTGCCATCAATATGAATGACGTAGATTTCTAAGGTATCATTATTCTCAGTGCTTCCGGGTTCGCTCTCGGTTTCCTGCATCGGTGCTTTGGATTCAAATGCGATTTTTTGCCCGTCAGGTGAAAAGACAGGCGCGCGTTGCGCGCCGGCTATATCGATGAGCGGGCGTTGATTTCTCCCGTCAACATCCATGAGGTAGATCGTCGCAGTTCTCGGGTCGGAACCACTTGCTTGGACAGATGGGAGCATCATACCCCCACGTGTGCGTTCTGAAACGAAGGCGATCGACTTACCATCTGGTGAGAAAGCAGGCATATACTCATCAAGTTCGTCGGTATGCGTGAGTTGCTGGAGGGTGCGAGTTGTGAGATCCATGAGATACAACTCAGCGTTCTGAAGACGATTTGAAGCGAAGGCGAGCCATTTTCCATCGGGTGAAATTGCGGGACTATAATCGTCGGTATACTTAGCAGTAAACGTCATCATATCTCCTTTTTCAGTGAAGGTTTGCTCGTAATCATCACTGCCTTCGGTGCGAATCCGCTGGACGTGGTAAGCATCCCCTGTGAAGCCTGCTAACTTTAAGATAACATCGCGAGGCGGTGATGCGTCTAGGAGCTTATGAAATTCGCGCAGCGCGCTGGGTCGCTGATTGTCGAGCCAATAGAGCGTTCCGAGTGTGAGTCTGATTTCGGCCCGCTTGGGTGCTTTTCGGGGAGCCATGTCGAGTGCATGATCAAGGGCCTCTATTGCATCTTTTCTATATTCCGTTCCACTCGGGTTCTTATCTACCATCTCCAGATAAATCAAGCCAATTTGATAAAAGGCTTCAGGTCTCGCGGAATCGTAATCAATTCCCTTCTCGAATGCCTTTATTGCTGCATCGGTGTCGCCGCTTGCGGCGAGTTGTTTACCGCGCTTGATAGTAGGATGGTCCCCACAACCAGTAAGACAGCATAAAAACATACCAGTAAGCAGGGCGTAAAGGATATTTGAGATATCTTTAAAGATGTTTCTTTTTCTAACAGTTTTCATTTCCAATCCACCTATATTCAACTAACACAAGCTTGCTGTGCCTTCAAAAAGAAATCTAATTTGATGGTTGTTGCGGGACTCGGATTCGCTGGTTTACTGGGACATTATGAAGTTTCTGCGTTTCTCCGTTCTGCCAAGTGACCTGTAACGTCTCAATCTGTGTAGCGTTCCCCACGCCAAATTCCGCGATGAGACTGCTAAAGGACATGTAACTATCACCTGCGTAAATTTCTCTGACCTGTGTCCGATCCGCTGTTTTCACTCGAATTTTCGCGCCGATAGCATCACGGTTTCTGCCCGTTCCAACAAGTTTGATCTGCAGCCAATTGTTACGGTTTCCGCCCTCATTACGTAACAGGGTCGGTGGGGCATGGTTATTGACAATGAAAATATCGACATCGCCGTCGTTATCATAGTCTCCAAATGTTGCGCCGCGACCGACTCGGATGGGGAGGGACGCAATTCCTGTCTCCTGACTCACATTCGTGAATGTCTCATCTCCATCGTTTCGGAACAACATATCAGCCTGGGGGATAAGCACCTCTGGTCGTCGAAGTTCTTGAAAAGTGCTGCCGTTCGTCACAAAAATATCCAAATCACCATCGTTGTCATAGTCAAAGAAGGTGGTGCCCCATCCGATCTGTTTAATGCTCTCTTCAGCAAGCAGAGCAGTGTAGGATTCATCTACGAACCGGATCTGTTCAGTCGCGCCATCCTCTGCAAACAAATTTCTGTAGAGGGCGTTTTCTTCGTCCACCCAATGGCTCATAAAGAGATCGATATCCCCATCAGCGTCGTAGTCACCAGCAGTGAGTCCCATAGAGCCGCGAAAATCTGCTGCCCACGATTCGGCACTGACATCCGTGAACGCGCCACCTCCATCGTTGCGATAAATATGGTTCGTAGAGGTATCATTTGCAACATAGAGGTCCAGATCGTTATCGTTATCAAAATCGCTAAAGATGGCTTGCATACTTCTACCACCGACTGCAGCGATCCCTGTTTCATCGGTTGCATCCGTAAAAGTGCCATCACCGTTGTTCCGATAGAAGATGTTATCTTGGGGTTCAAAGACATGCGGATTCAGGGCACTCGGCACAGGTTTCCCAGATTGTAGGGACTCTTCCTTCATCTGTTCCAACTGCTCTAAATCATAGGTGACATAGTTGCAAACGTAGAGATCCAAATCGGTGTCGCCATCTACATCTGCGAAGGCGGCACCTGTGCTCCAGAATTCGCAACCGACACCGGCAGTTTCCGTCACATCCGTAAAGGTGGCGTTACCGTTGTTCCGATAGAGGACATTTTTGCCGTAGTTGGTTAGGTAAAGGTCGAGGTCAGCATCACCATCGTAATCCGCGAAGACGCACCCCATGCCGTAGCCTTGATGCCCGACACCCGCGGCACGCGTGATGTCCGTAAAAGTGCCGTCACCGTTGTTACGATAGAGGGCATTGGCGTTTCCCTTATTACTGTCTCCATTTTGTGTAAAGGGACCGGGGATGTTGACAATGTAGAGGTCGATGTCTCCGTCGTTGTCTATATCGGCAAAGCCTGCACCGGAGCCCATGTCTTCTGGGAGTAGGCTGGAACGGGTTCCGCTTGAATGTTGAAAACGGATGCCGGCTTCATTTGTAACATCAACAAAAGTCGCCGCGTTTAACGTCATGGAAATCGACAGCATAGAAATTGCCAGCGCGAGAATGGCTTTTGGCTTTCGGCTTTCGGTTATCAGTAAAGAGATGTTTGATTTAATCAGAACCCTCTTTAACTGGTTGCTGACGGCTGATGGCTTATGGCTATTTTTCATGTTTCCAAGAAATTGGTAAAAATAGTTCCGTTGCGAAAGCGTTCATCGTTGAGGATATTCTGGAAGAGTGGAATCGTAGTCTTTATGCCGTCAATTTTAAATTCAGACAATGCGCGTTTCAACCGTGCAATCGCCTCTTCCCGATCCGCGCCAGTCGCGATGAGTTTCGCCACAAGTGAATCGTAGTGCGAAGGGACAGTATACCCGGTGTAGAGATACCCATCAACACGAATACCGATGCCACCCGGAGGATGATAGGTTGTGACAAGTCCTGGTGAAGGCATGAACTGATTTGCTGGATCCTCGGCATTAATTCTGCATTCAATCGCGTGTCCCTGAATCTGAACATCGGATTGGTTATATCCGAGTTGATCCCCCATTGCGAGTCGAATTTGTTCTTTGATAAGATCAATACCGGTGATACTCTCAGTGACAGTATGCTCAACCTGAATCCGTGTATTCATCTCTAAGAAATAGTAATTATCATCTTTATCGACTACAAATTCAACGGTCCCAGCATTTGTGTAGCCGATCGCTTTTGCGGCTTTTGCGGCGGCTTTACAGATCTCGTTACGAAGTTTAGATGGAATCGAGGCGGCAGGTGCTTCTTCCAAGAGTTTCTGTTGTTTACGCTGGATAGAGCACTCCCGTTCCCCTAAATGGACAACGTTGCCGTGGATATCGCCAAGGATTTGGACTTCAATATGTCGTGCTTCTTCAATCCATTTTTCAATATAGACATCCCCATTACCAAAAGCCGCCTCACCCTCAGCCTTCGCGGTGTGAAAAAGATTAAATAGGCTCGGCTGATTTTCGGCGATTCGGATGCCACGACCACCGCCACCTGCCACAGCTTTGATTCCGATAGGATACCCGATTTTCTCAGCGAGTTGTGCGGCATCCTCGGCGGTGTCAACTGTTCCTTTTTTACTATTTTTACGCCTACCGCCCTGGCTGCCGGGTACAAGTTTCAGTCCCGCTTTTGCCACAGTTTCGCGTGCCTTCACTTTGTCCCCCATCGTAGCGATGTCTGTGATTGAGGGTCCGATAAATTTTATTTGGTGTGCCTCACAAATTTCTGCAAATTGGGCATCCTCAGCCAGAAAGCCGGCTCCAGGGTGGATTGCGTTGACATTCGCATAATCTGCAACTGTGATAATATTGGAGTATTTGAGATAACTTTCAGTTGATGGCGGTGGACCAATACAGTATGCCTCGTCAGCGTGTTTAACGTGTAGTGCATCTTCATCAGCAGTTGAGTATATCGCTACCGTCTTAATCCCCATGTCTTTGCATGCACGGATGATGCGGACAGCGATCTCACCACGATTTGCTATAAGGATTTTTTTTATCATGTTTTTTTAAGATTAAATCTGTTAACCATCAACCCGTATTTTAACATTCATAACGGAGTTAAGTTGATGGTTAAACTGCTCCATTACATTCCTGGACCCTCCCCAGTAACGGACGGGGACCTCGGTTTCGAGTGAAGTCCGACGCGACTGAGGAGATGTATGATTCTCAAAGACTGTTGAAATTAACCCAAAATCATCGCGAAACGTAGTCGAGCGATACCCAAGGGAGCATAGTTAAATAACTTGCTTCACTTGGAACAACGGTTGTGCGTATTCAACCGCCTCGCCATCTTCAGCGAGAATCTCTACGATCTCACAGTTAAACGGAGCTTCCACGGGATTGTAAGTTTTCATGACTTCCAGGACAGCCACGGGTTCACCCGTGGCAACTATATCCCCGACTTTTACAAAGGGTGGCTCATCAGGTGCGGGGGAACGGTAGAAGCGCGAGGGCATCGGTGCACTGATGAACGCACTATTTGCTTCAGCACCGCTGTCCTTATCTGGGTTCTCTACAGGGAGCTGCGGCGCGCCCACTGCTACGCTCGTCTCTGCTGATGGTAGCGCGGGCTGTTCATATCCGGGGGGATTCCCGCGATGCCTTGAAACCTGTATCTCAAATTCGTTATCCCGGATTCGGACTTCCGAAAGGTCCGTTCGGTCAAGAATTTCCGCCAACTGTTCAACAATTTCTAAGACATCACTGTAGTTATGTTCAGCAGATTGAGACTTATCCTTGGATCTGTTTTGACGCATTTCTTTTTTCGCAGTCGGCTATCGGCTTTCAGCCATCAGGGACCTTGGCGACGTTTTAACTTCTGCGAGAAGGTTATCCAGTTGCCGACGGTAACTGACGGCTGACGGCTGACGGCTGATTGCTACTATATCCTTTCTACATATTTTCCGGTGCGCGTGTCAACTTTGATGCGCGTTTCGTTCTGAACAAACAAAGGAACATTAACGACACCACCCGTTTCAAGCGTGGCACGCTTTGAACCACCGCTGACAGTATCACCTCGTAACCCGGGATCGGTTTCAACAATCTGAAGCTCAACGAAGTTCGGAAGTTCAACGGCAAGTGGTACCGTCTCTTCCATTTTGACGGTTACAGTTTCACCCTCCTTTAGGTATTTCAAGTCCTCTCCAATGAGATCCATAGGGAGCGTGTGTTGTTCAAATGATTCATTATCCATAAACCACAATACGTCACCATCACGGTACATATACTGCATCTGGTGGTCCATGAGCCTGACGGTTTCGATATTTTCGTTAGAACGGAACGTTCTGTCCAAGACGGCACCGTCGGAAACACGTTTGATTTTGGTCCGTGCGAAGGCACCACCTTTCCCTGGCTTGACGTGCTCACAGTTAACTATGGTGTAAATCGTATCGTTGAGTCGGATAACCAACCCATTGCGTAAATTGTTAAGTGCTGCCATTTTCTCCTCAATTATTTAAATGTAAATTATTAACGTAATACTGCGCCAAATATGGGGTGCTTGAATAGCAACCAATAAAATCTAAAGAATAAATATTACAAAATTATAACGTATACGGACCAAGCAGAGCGATTGCCTGTTCCAACGCCTTTGCTCTGTGACTAATTCGGTTTTTTATTTCTTCCCCTAATTCTGCGAAAGTCTGATTATATCCGTCAGGTACAAATACGGGATCATAACCGAAGCCGCTCTCTCCCGCCGGATCGCACCTAATGTGTCCCTCACAAACACCGAGAACGCCTTTCGGTTCGGAGTTCGGATGTACCACCGCAATTGCAGCGATAAACCTTGCCCGTCGATTGGTAGCACCTTCAAGTGCTTGTAGGAGTTTCGCAATTCGGATGTCATCCGTTGCGTCTTCGCCTGCCCAGCGTTTCGAGTTAATACCTGGCGCACCGTCGAGAGCATCTACCTCCAGCCCAGCATCGTCAGCGAGGGTGAGGTGGGATGTATACTCAGCAATAACAGATGCTTTTTTAATCGCATTCTCCATATATGTGTTCCCATCCTCAACGACCTCTGGGGCATCTGGGTAACTTTCCAAAGAGATAACTTCGATTTGTTGCTTAGAACCCGCTTCACCGCAAAGCATGTTTGTGAGTTCTCTCACTTTGCCTTGGTTACGCGTCGCCAATATGAGCTTCATCTAAATTCTCCAACATCATCCGATTCTGGAGCCGGATGAGTTGTTGTATACCCACAACGGCGAAATCCAGCATTTGGTCATAATCAGCACGCGAAAAAGGCTTTTCTTCTGCGGTGCCTTGTATCTCTATAAATTCTCCGCTCCCTGTCATAACGATATTCATATCAACATCCGCCGATGAGTCTTCCGTGTAGCAGAGGTCTAACATCGGTTCACCCTTGACAAGTCCAACACTTGTGGCGGCAATGTTGTCGGTAATAGGAAAACTTTTAATTCTTCTGTTTTTAACGAGCCTTTGGCAGGCATCCCAGAGTGCAATAAAGGCACCAGTAATGGATGCGGTGCGTGTTCCACCATCAGCTTGAATGACATCACAATCAACCCAAACTGTCTGTTCTTCCAAGGCATATAAATCTACAGCGGCACGCAAGGAACGACCGATGAGGCGTTGAATTTCCTGCGTTCTACCACTGACACCGCCACGGGTTATCTCACGTTGCATCCGTTCAGAAGTAGAGCGAGGTAACATGGAATACTCCGCCGTTACCCATCCCTTACCTTTGATACGCTGCTCGCGCATGAAACGCGGCTGCTGGTCAATCACAGAGGCAGTGCATATAATACGGGTGTCCCCTGTCGCAACGAGCACAGAGCCTTCGGCATGTTTAATATAGTGTCGTTTGATTGTGACGGGACGCAGTTCATCAGGTCTGCGTCCATCCTCTCTTGTCATATTTCTCTTCCCTATTTTTATTGGCTATCAGCAACCAGTAGAGCGTGGGGCAGTTGCTAACGATTGCAATTGCCATAACGATTTTTGGCTGATGCTGACCGCTGATGGCTATTCTAAGGTTTCGAGTAACGCTAACGCTTTTGTATAACTTTTCCGCTCAAGATAGTGCAGCAAATTTTTTGGAGTTGCCGCCGGCGCGAGTTCCTGATGCAGCGCGTCAATTTGTTCCAACTGTTCCAATATATCTTCGCCAGTCTCGATCCGCGAGAGCATCGTCTCTAACGCTTGCCTGAGATCAGAAAAAAGTTCAGTCTGCATCCGATGCCTCCATTTGCTCAACGGCTTTGCAGGTTCGCAGGGAAACGTTCTTAGTCGGTGCATCGTAACCTTTCCACGCATAAGGATCAACCCCAGAGACAGGAATGATACATCGGCGATCAGCACTTGCGGGATGTTCTCCGTCTTGAATCGACCAAGGCAACAACGACCATGAATTGCAGTAATGGTTCACCAAAACCCTACGGTATGTATCTCCACAGTTTTTACGAGAGCGGTGGAGTAGATAACCGTTAAAAAACACTAATGTGCCGGTTGTAACTTCAACGGGCACCTCATCTGTGTCATCAAAACCGTAACTCTCCCAAGCAAAATCGAACTCATCTGGGTTCTCGTGGTATCTCTGCGGATAGAGATAGCCCCGGCGATGCGAGCCGGGAAGGACCCATAAACATCCATTTTCTATGGTGGCATCGTCCATTGCAGTCCACGCGCCAATCAAAGAGCGATCGCGGGTCGGAATATAAAATTCGTCCTGATGCCATGCTTGCCCTTGAAAATTGGGCGGTTTTACAAAGAGCATCGACTGCATACACTTGACACTTCCGTCCCAGTAGGGTAAATGTGCCGCAGTTATCTGACTCAGGATACCACAGATTTTCGGGTGTTTGACGTACTGCTCTATAACAGGACTGACGAAATGTGGTTGATGAATGCAAAGGATACGTCCAATGGCTTCATCATCGCTGACATCTTCAGGAAGCGGTTGGAGACTGTCGCATGGGTGCCCACCTTTGGCAAGCGTAACAGTGTCCTGCCGTAATTCCTCTATCTCATCCAGAGAAAGCAGATCTGGGACAACAAGATACCCGTTGTCGACAAAAAATTGGACATGCTCCTCGGACACAACTTGTGGAACTTCAATCGGTGCACTCGGTGCAAAGTTCATTTTTTTAATCTATTGCTCCTATCGCATTATGGTTTTCGGTTCGGTAGTCGGTCTTCGGTTAAGAGGATATCGTTTGTCAGTTTGCTTCGCAGTGAGAATAGCGTATCGGAACGAACCAATAACCAATTTTAAAGACGGTTGGCGAGGAACATCTCTGTTATTGCTAAAGCGAAAACTGCTAACATGAGATAGATCCATACGTTTTGATTCCTCTCTACATCTTCATTGTATTGCGCCACGAGCTCAGCCGTAGGTTTATCTTCGACTAATTCATCCGCTGCGCCTTTCAGCATACTTGTAAGCTCCTCAACATCGCGCGCCGCAAGATCGGACTCAGTGGTATCGACATTGACGACAAAGTAATCCGTAACTTCTGTGCCAGACCTATGAATTGAATAGATACCCGGTATGGACGTGTCTGTATATAAGATACTATCTTGTGAAGTCCCCTCTGCTGCAGACGTAATATCTTTATTTTCTCCGAAGCGCGTTTCAACGTTATTTGGATTGAAGATAGCGATCTCTCTGCTCGCCGTTATGTTCTCACTCGCTGTTTGGGAACCCTTTAGTTCTATATAGTCTCCGACGCGGTAATCGGGCATGGTTTCTACGTCTTTCAGTGCAAGATACTTAATAGATTCATGCAGGAAAGGCAGATAAACAGCGCGAATCGGTAAATCGTTCCATTCTCGGTCTATCGTTGAGGTAAAGCAGAGCACACGCCCTAAGTTTCCGTAAGGCTTTTCAAAGAGTGCCGGACTACCATCGTCATAAGAAGCGATGACGGTAGCATTTGCCGTCGGTACTGCCTGATAAATTCTATAAAACCGTGCCTTACCAAAATCACCATGGTTCGGTTCCTTGAACGGAACGAAAATCGGGTGTTCGTACTTCACCGCCGCAAGGACGCGGAACTGCTGACGATCAAAAGCATCACCAACGGGTCGAACGAAGTTACAAGGCATCAAACCCGTCTCACCACCAAGACGCTGCTCATAGACATCAGCGTCTATATTATCACCCACTGTCACAATCAATCCACCGCCTGAAGCAACGTAACCTGATACGCGTCCAGCTTCGTCGGAAGAGAGTTGTGCTATATTGGCAAGCACCAGAACATCGGTACGATCGAGTGCTGCCTCACTCGGCACCGAACTCGATTCGGTAAAATCAATAGGCACTGCCTCACTTCCTACTGTGAGTGCCATTTTCATGAAAAACGTTTCCATCCTCTGTCCATGAAGATGTTGAAGGGGACTTTGCGTCCGTGGTTTGTCCCTGACCGCATGAACCTTGATTGAGCGTAGACTTTGTAAAGTGAAATAGCGTTTATTGTCAACCGCAAGTGCATCTTCAGGTAACTCAACCCAACCTGTGTGAGTTGCCTCGTCTTGAAAGTCAATCCGGAAAGCAGCATCCGCGATGTCGTCCGATTCAATGTCAAGCTGGACAGTGTGAATCATATTCCCATCTACGAACAGACGAACCGGTAGATTCTCAACAGCCTCATCGCTGAAATTACGGACGCGTGCGACCAGATATGATGCTTTCTGCTCCTTCAGTATAACAGGCGGCACACTGAGGTCTGTTATCGAGAAATTGCGCGATTGTTCGGGCTGGACATCAATAAATTGAATTTGGACATCAGGGTTGAGTTTGTCGGTTTCAATGAAATTCTCCCATCCCCGCTTTTGCATATCCGCAATCACATAAATCTGTTTCTCACCGATAGGAATAGACGCAAGTATTTCGTCAGCGGTTTGCAGGGCATCTAAATAATCTGTAGGTTTATAAGTAGCTCCTGCATCGTTCAAAGCAACCCTAATGTGCGAGAGCTCGGAACCGAGTGGTGCGACGACACGGGCATTGTCCGAAGAAAGAATAAGCCCCGCGGCATCGGTTGCATCAAGACCATCAAGAATTTCGATACCCTCTTTTTTTGCGTTCTCGAATACCTTCTCATATTGCATACTATAGGAGGTATCCAGAATAACAATTGCGTTTCGTTTTCCACCTGTTTTCTGCGCAATGACTGGTGCTTCGGCAAAGAACGGTCGCGCAAACGCAAAGCCGAGTAGTGCCAACATCAGAATACGCATTAGTAGAAGCAGTAACCGTTTCAACTTATGTCGTCTCACGTTTGTCTGATGCGACATCTGGATGAAACGGATGGTACCGAACACCAAACGCCTTGCACGTTCTCGGTTCAACAGATGCAAAATAAGCGGAATTGAGGCACCTATAATACCTGCTACCGCGAATAAAGGGGCTAAAATTCCTAATCCAAACATTTTTTACTGGGTGAGTGATTCTATTTCACTAACAACGTTTTGTAGTCCGAGCCACTCAGAATAATATTTTTCTCGAAGGCCATCGTGAGTAGAGCAATTCTTTCCTTATCTGCCCTAACCTCCTATTTGCCGACGGCTGATAACCGAAAGCCGAAAGCCACAAATCAGAGAACACCTTGCCGCTTTGCGAGATATGATGCCAACGCTAAATCAATCGGTGTCCCTGTCGTTATCATGTTGTAATCAATACCCGATTGCCGCAGGGCAAGCCGATAAGTATCAAGAAATTCGTTGAAATTGTTCAAATAACTCTCCTGAATCGCTTGCGGCGTTGTGATAATCTCAGCGTCACTTTCCGAATCAATAAAACGGATAAGTGCTTCTGCGCTCCTTCCTGCTTCAAAGTCAGTAAATGCAAGTTCCTGATGTGCGAGAACATGAAAGACGATGACTTCATGTCCCTCATAGCGCAGATGTTCCAAACCCTCGATAACCTCTGATTGCCCATCTATATCACCGGCATCATAGAGGTCGGAAACGAACAGGACTAAGCCGCGCTTGGTTAGACGTTCTGCAATCTGATGCAAGGGCATCCCCATCCGTGTACTTTTTGCAGTTTGCAACGTCTCCAATGTAAGCAAGATCGAGTGCAAGTGCGATGTGCTACTTCGGGCGGGAAGGTATTGGCGAAGTGTGTCATCAAAGTATGCAAATCCAACAGCATCCCGCTGCTTCGCCATAAAATAGGCAAGTGACGCGATGAGGAAACTTGCGTATCGCAATTTTGTTAGTTTTTGCCCGGTTCCACTCTCCTCTACAGTCGGATCATCCACTTGTGCCTCATCTATCGGATGCAACATAGACTCGCTTGCATCTAAAAGGAGGTAACAATTGAGATTGGTTTCCTCTTCAAATTGCTTGATATAGTAACGATCCGTGCGAGCGTAGGCTTTCCAATCTATATGTTTAGTATCGTCTCCGGGCATATATTGCCTGTATTGCGCGAATTCGACACTGAACCCGTGATACGGACTTTTGTGGAGTCCAGAGATAAAGCCTTCAACAACGAATTTTGCAATCAATTCAAGATTCCCGATTCGGGCAAGGATTGCTGGATCTAAAAATGAACGTCCGGTTACTGGGCTTTGTTGCATGCGTATTCTCTCAGTATAGTAGTCAGCCGTCAGGGCAGGTTTTCTCCGAAAACCCTTTCAGCAATCGGTAAAGACGCAAGCGTTTCAGGAACGTTTCTTTCTTTGCCAACTGCGACGCAAGCCGCGTGTGGGAAACCTGCGGGACAATGCTGATGGCTGATTGCCATTCTTACTGTTTTCTCAAAATAAGTAGAGTCAGGTCGTCAAACTGATCGGCTTCCCCTTGAAACCTCATGACTGCCTCGTGAAGATATTTGAGGATACCCTCAGCATCAGAATCCTTGCACGCTTTGGAATCCTCTACGAGTCGATCCTCCTCGTAATACTCGTCGTCAACATTCTCGGTTTCTGTGACACCATCTGTATAATATATAACGACATCACCGCTTGTGAGTTGGACATTCTCTGCTTCATACTCAGCGATATTGGGGACCATATCGTTCGGAAACATTCCGAGCGGAATACCGCCAACTTCTTCACCCAACCATTTGTAGGTGCCATCCTTTTTAATGAGCAATGGAGGATTATGTCCTGCATTGAGCGTCGTCAGGATATCCGTATCAGGATTAAGATGACTATAAAAAAAAGTAGCGTACTTCTCTTCCGTCCCACTGGCGTAAAGGAGCGAGTTAAGCGTTAAAGCCATATCGGTAAGTTCAGCGTACAAGCCAGCCGAATTCAAGTCCTTTTGTGCTGACTCTTCCGTTGCGGTGCCTTTTCCACGCGACAATTCAGAGATGAGCCCTGCACGTAGGGTTGCCATAAGAAGAGCCGCTTGCATCCCTTTTCCAGATACATCTGCAATTGCGAGTCCCCATTGTCCGGTCGGCAAGGGGATACAATCATAATAGTCGCCTCCAACGGGACCGCGTGGCTCATAATGCCCAGCGACTTCATATCCAGGAATGTCAGGGAGTGTCTCCGGAATGAGATTCACTTGAATTTTGCGAGCTTCCTCCATTTCCGCTTGTAACTGGCGTGCCTCAAGTGCTTCCTGATGCAGATGTGCGTTTTCAATTGCAACTCCTGCCTGTTTCGCAAAAGAATCAAGTAGGATAACATCCTCATCGGTAAACGGTGTGATCATACCACCCCGTTCCTCTTTATCACCAACAACGAGGATCCCCAGAATATCGCCGTCGCGTCCAGGAATAGGGACCGCCATCAAATTCTTTCCACCGAAAAGTGTGTCGGATTTTGATGGACAGTGTCCCGGCAATCCTTCCCTGACAACAGATTTTAGCATATCTACGGACGTCGTTTCCAAGGATACGGGTGCTTCTTCATCATACGGAACATTGTCCCGCAAGTCTATAGAGACTTGCGCTGTCCCGTTAGGGTCAGAATCGGCTGTAGGACCTTCAATTAATGTCTCTGGAAAGGTGTAGTGCATCTCAAGTTCCTGACTTTCTGGGAGCGTGAGCATAAGTGCCCCAGCATTCGCGTCTAAGAGTGAGACAGCCTGGTGCACTACCTGTTCTGCAGCGGCTTCAGGTTGTAGAAGTTGGCAAATTTGCGGTGCACTCTCTGCGAGCATGAACAATCGAAATTTTTCGCTTTGAATCCCTTCCACCATTTGCGAATAAGCGATAGCGATTGAAATCTGGTGAGCAAAGGTTGTTAACAACTCCATCTCCCATGCTTCCACTGCCTCTCTGCCCAAGAAACTTCCCAAACCAATCATTCCGAGAAATTCATCTTGAATCTTTAGAGGAACCCAAAGACGTATGTCAATAGTTTCGACGAACTTGGCAGTCCGCGCGAAGAATTGTTTAAGAGAGTCTGGAAGGTTTGTCCCCTCAATGGATGAGTGTTGTAGGAAACTCTCGATTTCGCTTGGCTCAACCGTGATTGGGGAAAACACTTCATCAGGCGATGACGCAACGACTTCAAGATTTTGCCTCGTCGGGTGATAACGGAGTATTGCTCCGCGTGTGACTTGCAAAGTGCCGAGCGTGATCCGGAGATAGGTTTTACTTGAATGATTAAAGTTGGTGTGTCCAGAAATCAACGTTTGCCCCAAATGTTCCAACTCTGACAAACTAAAGATAAGTCGCTCCATCGTCTGTTCTGCGGTATTTGGTGTGTTATGGGCTTGCAAACTGTCTCCTGATGTAGGCTTACTTGGATCTTTCATAGTATTGCATCCAGAGAATGTGGTTTTTATTTTTTTTGTATCTGTTACTACAAGCACATACCTAAGGCACCGGAACATATCCTACCCAAAATGCATCTGCCACTGTAAAGCAAAACCAGTCTCGATTTATTTCCGGATTGAAATTTACGCCTAAAGCAGATCGCTTATCGGCGAGTACGCCGCAAAAAAGTCATAGGTTGGCAACAGCAGATTCCTCGTCCGGGAAGATACCAGCATATTTAGCAATTGCCATCATGCGGAATGTGCGTTCCTGTGTAGAAGACAAACCACAGAAATTCAGGGTGCCTTCGCGTTCAGTAAGTGCCTCTATAATCTCAATCAATATAGATATACCGATACTATTAATAAGTGTTGTTTTTTCAAGGTTAATTACGAGTTGTATACAACCGTTCTGAATGAGTTCCTGCGCTTTCTCTGAGAGTTGCTCTCCGAGGGCATCATTCAGGTACCCGGTTGTTTCAATTACCGCGTGCTCTTTCGCCTCGCGAATTTGAATATCAAATTTGTCCAACAAATCGCTTACCTCCTTAAGTTCATAACATGGACTTGTGAAGACTTGTGAACTGCCCCAAAACAGAATGTGATATATTAGAAAAACATGTCGTTTAACAGCATATGTGAACACAATTTTGTGAATTATCCACGACGAGTTCAAAATTGCGCTGTAGACATATTGTCCCGCAGGTTTCCTATAGAGGCCAGCGCAAGAACGACACAGCGACCTATTCGGGGATCTTCTTTTTTGTGAAACTAACAGTAGTCCCATTGGGGCTGCTTTCTATAACCACTTCATCCATTAAAGCTCTAATAATTTGTAAGCCTCTTCCACGCTTACGTAAGTCGGGGTGTACACTTGGTCTACCGAGTAAGCGGGTGCCGTCCAGTGTATCTGTAGTTATACCAACCCCTCGGTCAGTAATTTTGACCTCCAACTGATCATCCGTAACTAAAAACTGAATATGTACTTCCTTATCCTCGCTTTGGCTATGTTCAGAAGCGTTAATACAAGATTCAATGATAGCGAGTTGAATCTCTTCAATTGCTTCCTCAGTGAAGTCCTTCAATTCAGCGAGGACAGAACCAGTTTTCGCTGCGGCAAGTTCCATATCAGGGTACATTGGTATAGTGAGGAGTACTTTGTGTTCATCTGACACGCTACTTTTCCCTCCTTGCTATGGCTTGTGTTTATATATTAAGAAGCCTATAAAATCCGTTCACCTAAGTTGGCACTTTCCGTAAATTAAAGGTTCATGAAAAGCTCAATTAAACATAATACTATATTTTTTGAAATTATGTCAAGACTTTTATCCGCTTGATTTTCTCAGAGTATCCTCAGTCCGTATGATGACCCACACGCTGTGATTAGTACTGACAGAGAAAACTATCGCGCGTTTCTCTTTTGTCGCAATTTCGGCTACCAAGTTTCATGAAAACTCAGGTGTAGTAGCAGACGAAGCAAGCGATTTTGTTTCATCAACAATCCAGCGAGCGTCTGATATCCGTGTAGATGCTTCTGTTAATTCCGGTTGATAGGTTGCAAATTTCACCATATCACAATTGGCGAGTATTTGCTGCGTCCGTTCAACATAGGGCGTGGCTATTTCAGCACGTAGCATCGCCTGCAACAATCCGGTCGTTGTCAACTCCAACGCTGGAATGTGATAACGGGCACTGATATATTGACGGAGGACATACGCAATTTGCGTATGATATGTCTCCATGTTGCCACGCTTTAACCAATCGGAGGCTTCAATTGCCGCCAATTTCTCGTATGCCACCTCATGTGCCAACGATGTGTCATTCTCATTCCTTACGCGGATAGGCAGCGGCTGACGGCGTTTTTGGAGATAATACCACACCAAGATAACTACAAAGCCGAGTATCACTGTACCACTGATGAAATAAGGCAGCAGGTTCTGTGGCACTGCTAAGGGCGGTTTGATATCGCGTAGGTTTTGCCCTCCTACAGGACTCTGCATAAGTATTTGTATAAGTACAGACATATTTCTTTCGGAAAAGTGCGAAGGACAATCAGATATATCCGAAACCAATATACAACATCTCACTCAGCGAGAGGTGCAATCACTATCGACCTTGGCGAAGTAGGACAGACGTACTGACATACCCCACATCCTGTGCATCCAGCATCAATCACCTCTACAACGCCCTCTGATGTGAAGTGAATCGCATCCTCGCCAATCGGGCACGTATCCACACAGTAAGTACAATCCACATCTTTTGTCCGAAGGCAGGTTTCAGCACTGAAAACTGCCAAACCGATTTTAATGTCTTCAGCATAAACGGTTTGCAATGCCCCGCTTGGACAGACGTACATGCATGCCAATGAATCGCAGATGACACATGGCTGTTCCTCAGGATCGATATAAGGTGTATTCGCGATGTTAGACTGGGTGGTCTGTAAAGGGAAAATAGCGTTTGCGGGACAGTTCTTGACGCAATTACCACACCGATGACATGTCTCCAAGAATTCCGCTTCCGGTAACGCCCCTGGAGGTCGAAAAAGCGGACGGTTACTCGGTTCCTCAGCAGGCAGAGGGTCACTTATCCGGTCATCAAGGAATTCGGCAACCGGTTGGATGAGTTGGTTCAAGGCTTCCTTGAAAAAGCCGCGTCTCCCCGTTTCATCAGGCATTTTTAGGTTCCATCCCTGAGAGTCGTGCGTCGCGTTTGTACAGCACCTTACTCTTCGCTGGCTTTAGGAATCCGGTAGCAACATTTATGGCTTCCTTGCATGAGATGTTCCACTCGAACGACTTTCGCACCCAAGGATTGCCGGAAGAGTGCCGTTTCAATTTCGCAGACGCGTGGGTATTCTTGCGCGATCAAGGCAATAGGACAATTATGTTCGGTTAAAACGTAATCGTCCTCATTTTCATCAAAGCGCGCCATGTACCCTTCTTCATCACGGATGCGGGCGAGTTCCTTGACACGATCGGACAGGGACTTCCCTTGCAACCGCAGTTGATAGGTCTGCAACTGCGATTTCATGCGTCCTCGAAAGACTTTGTTGATGAAATCAGGTCCGTTGAATTTGGCAACTTCGTGCATCAATCCAACAGCAAAGTTAGCGTAAGTCGTCGGGAAGAGACTACTTGCCGCATCGGTCAATTGGTAGATATAAGGCGGACGGCCACGTCCCTGCTTTTCTTGATAGTATTCAACCAATCCTTCGGTTTCAAGTATGGCGAGGTGTTGTCGGATCCCCATCTGGCTGATATGCAAAGCATCTTTTAACTGACTAACTGTCATCCCAGCCCGCATTTTCAGCAGTTGCAGGATTCGCATTCGGGTTTCGCTCATTTCGCAATTCATCTGATTTCCTCACAGGATAGGCTTGCAAACAATTCTATATTCTACAATTTTTATAAATTATATCACAATTGGACTTACAAATTCAACACAATTCAACATACGTCACTTACCCCCATTTTTTTCTGAAGGCTTGTGGTGAAAGGTTTTTGTTGTAAAACGTGTGAGAAACTCAGTGGGTTTATGATAAAATACCTCCTTACAGCTACTGTTTGTAAACGGAGTTGACAAAACATGTAAGGAGGTATTTTATGAAAAAGACGTACCCGAAACGGGTAAATCCAGAACCGATGATAACACGTTTTGAAGAAATATTCAAATCTGTTGGTATGAAAAAGCCGATGTTCCGGAATCTGCTGTTCGTCATGATTGCGATCGGTGTTGCGAAAACGTTTCGGATCAATGAGATTGCGTCTCGGTTGCCTGTCGGTGTTGCCCGGGAGAAGTCGAAACAGAAAAGGTTTCTGCGTTTGCTTGAAACCCCGCTGCCGATTGATGCGCTCAAGGCAGCTTGGTTTGTGTCGGTGCTGCGCTGGTTTTTCAAGGATGCGGGGGATCATCTGTATTTGCTCATTGATGAGACGGATTTGATTGCTGGGTGGAAAGCGCTTGTCGTTGCGATCCCGTTTCGGCATCGTGCGATTCCTGTGTTTTGGTTCATCTATAGCGATGCGCAGATCCGCGCCGGTATCTATAAGAGTCATAACGAGATCATCCGATACTTCTGTGGTTATGTTCATCAAACAGTTTTAGGAGCGATGTCCCAGCCCCCCTGCCCTGTTTTGGTCTTTGACCGCGGTTTTGCGCGTGCGCAATACGTCATCAAGTTTCTCAAGGATCGGGATATTGCGTTCGTGATGCGTGTCCCGAGGCATGTCGGTATCATGCTTGATGGCAGCACGAAGAAACTTGATGACCTCAAAGGTGGCTGGTATCCACATATCCTGTATCAGGTGCACCAGCAGATACCGCTTGGACTTTATATCCTCAGAGACGATGCCTTCAAAGACCCGATGTATCTTATCTCCAATCGCCTCTGTGGTCATCAGATACATCACTGCTATAAACGCCGCATGCAGATTGAACACGGATTCCGAGATATAAAGTCGTGCTTCGGATTTGGCGAACTCGTCTTGAAAAAACCGACACAAGCCCGCCTGGATGTGCTTTGGTTGGCTGCCTGCCTCTCTTATGGATTGTTGTTTATGAGTTATGAGAAGGTCGCCTCTACACATTGGCAGAAGGCACATAATAGTAATAACAGAAAAACTTTTTCTGTTATTACTATTATCAAACGCGTTCTCACGGACTTATGGAACCAACACTTTCTGCTCTCCTTTTTCACGGAGATACATACCAGCGGGGATCCGCTGTCGCAGACGCTTGGAACTGACTGACTTTCTCACAGACAAACCTCACGGTATCAACTACAATCTACCCTCGAAAAAAAATGGGGGTAAGTGACAATTCAACATACAACTGGATACCCGGACTATTTTTTCTTTTGTCTATATATCGCTTATGTGATACAATTTTGTAAAGGCTTATCGCAAGCCGAGAGTAAAAGGACTGAAAGGAGAAAATGGAGAATGCAGAACGAACTCACCGAATCACAAATTAATTTTTATCAGGAAAACGGCTTTCTTGTCATTGAAAACTTTCTGGACACCGACGAATTGGCGGAGTGGCGACGTTGTACCGACGAATCTGTTGAGGAACGACTGGGAGGTTCAGTTAAATTTATGACCAACCAGATGGATGCCAAGCAGTTTTACGCACGCGTTTTTACGCAGTGCCTCCGTTTGTCAGACACACACCCTGGCATGCGCAAACTCGTCCATGATCCGAGACTCGGTAAGATGGCAACAGAGTTAGCAGGCGTTGATGGAATGCGAATTTGGCACGACCAAGCATTGATTAAACCGCCTCACGGCAATCCGACCGCATGGCACCTTGATGTTCCCTACTGGTCCTTTGATTCACGCGATGCTGTCTCGTTCTGGGTTGCACTCGACGATGCCACACTCGCGAACGGATGCATGTGGTATCTCCCCGGCACACATAAAACAGCCCGTTTTGATAACGTCGGCATTGGAATAAATATTGGTGAACTGTTTAACGTATACCCAGAATGGAAACAGATTGAACCACAATGTGCACCGTGTCCTGCAGGTTCTATCGCGTGGCACAACGGTCTTGTTGCCCATGGTGCCGGTGCGAATATGACGATCCACCACCGCAGAGCAATGACATGTGGTTTTATGCCCGATGGATGCACTTTCAACGGGAAGAAAAACATCTTGCCCGAGGACTATTTCGAGTCCCTTGAAATCGGAGATGTCCTTAATAACGACAAACAGAATACGCTTATTTGGCATACAGATCGGGATGCATAACGGGTAACCCCTGTGGTATTACCTGTACAGAAACAAAGATTGAACACAGCAGAGGAGAATTCGTAGATGGCAAAACAACCAAATATTGTGTTAATGGGAATCGATTCACTTCTCGCAACACACATGAGCTGTTACGGGTATCACCGACTGACAACACCTCACATTGATCGGTTTGCGGAGGGTGCTACTCTTTTTGAAAAAACCTATAGTCCGCACATTCCGACAACGAGTGCGTATGCGTCTATGCTAACCGGGTTGGATACATTTAGCACGCAGGTCGTCGCGTTACGGCACCAAGGACCGCTTCGCGAAGAGGTCAAAACACTTGCGGAAATCCTCGGGGACGTAGGCTATGATACCACCTGTGTCGGATTCGGTGGTCCAAGCGCACGTGGCTTCAATACCTATCTTGAATTCTCTGGATGGGGTCCCGACGAAAGTGGACGTAGCCCGAAAGCGGAAAACCTTAACAAAACAACCATCCCAGAACTGAATCGACTGATCGATCAGAGCGACGAAAAACCGTTTTTCCTATTCCTGCGCCACATGGACCCTCACTCGCCCTACCTACCGCCTGCACCTTATGAACGGATGTTCTATCACGGCGATGAATGCGATCCGAGCAATACCTCGATGGAACCGGTGATGGCGTTTAAGCCGTTTTGTGATTACTTCGCTTCATGGATGCCGCCAGGAATTACTGATAAAGATTACGTCATCGCGCAATATGACGGCGCGATCGCTTATATGGACGCATGTATTCAGAGACTCTTCAATGCGCTTGAAACGCGCGGTGTGTTGGACGAAACAATCATTGTCATCAATGGAGACCACGGCGAAACCCTCTATGACCATGAATGCTGGTTTGACCACCATGGCATCTACGATGTCACCTTGCATGTACCGCTCATTATCCGTTATCCAGGGCGTGTGCCTGCTGGAAAACGGGTTGACGGATACAACCAACACAAAGATCTCGTACCGACACTCCTTGAATTAGCAGACATCGAGACAGACATCGCATTCGATGGACAGAGCCTCACCCCGTTAATAAACGGCGAGATAACCTCCTATGACAGCGAATTCTATATCACAGAATGCACGTGGATGCGGAAACACGGCTGGCGCACACCTGAGTGGAAACTCATCGTCGCGCTGGAACCGGATTTCCACTTCAAACCGCCTGTCGAACTCTACAATCTTATCCAAGATCCCGATGAGAACAACAATCTCGTCGACGAACACCCAGATATCGTCAATGTGCTCGAAACACGGATGAAAAGTTGGATTCTTCAGCGGGAACAGGAGACAGGCTTGACGAACCCGATTATGACTCAGGGCGATTGGCACGGACACAAAGGTGTTGGTCCATTCAAGACCTCTGAACAAGCATACAATACGATGCACATCGGGGACGCGGGGGCAGCAGCACGTTTACAGGCGAAATCTCGCGAGGCGTAATGCCCGATCTTCAGGCGTAATCCTCGATCTTCATAGCACCCTAAAACGCAGCTCGTAATGAAATTATGCCTTAAATGGCATAATTTGTCTTTGCTTTACATTTGGAGAGCGGATTCAAGAAGACACGTCTAAGTTCAAACCCACATCATTTAACCGCAAGGAATAATTAGCGATTGGCAATCGGCAGTCGGCAATCAGTAAGCGTTTTCGGCTAACAAAGGCTTCCTCTTAAGGTAGCATCAAAGTTTGTAGCTCGTAATGAAATGGAGAGCGGATTCAAGAGAGGTAGATCAAAGTTCAAACTCACGTCATTTAACCGCAAGGAATAATTAAAAAATGCCAGATTATAGACGAGATCAGGTCTTAGAGCGCCTGAAAACAGAATTGGATAAAGACAAACCCTTACTCGCCGTGGGCGCGGGAACAGGTATCACAGCAAAATTCGCTGAACAGGGAGGTGCCGACCTGATTGTGATTTACAATTCCGGTCGCTACCGGATGTCGGGGTTCGGCTCCTGTGCTGGACTTTTGGCTTACGGCGACGCGAATGCTATCGTCATGGAGATGGGCGAACGTGAAGTTCTCCCTGTTGTCAAAGAGACACCCGTTATCGCGGGGGTTAACGGCACAGACCCAACGCGTCGGATGAGCAACTTCCTCAAACAGGTCCGCGATGTCGGTTTCGATGGCGTTAATAACTTCCCCACTGTTGGCGTGATCGATGGAACTTTTCGCGTAACACTTGAAGAGACAGGAATGGGGTTCTACAAAGAGGTAGAAACAATCGGTATCGCGCACGAGATGGATCTTTTCACTATCGTCTATGTTTTTAACACAGAAGAGTCCGAAAACATGGCGAAGGTCGGTGCGGACGTTATCATCGCGCACATGGGGACAACGATAGGCGGCACTATCGGTGCAGAAACGGCTTTCACGCTCGAAGATGCGGCGGTGCACGTGCAGGAGATTTGCGACGCTGCAAGAGCCGTGAACCCAGATGTCTTATGTTTGGCACACGGGGGTCCCATCTCAAAAGCACCAGAGGCGGCGTTTATCAACGAGAAAACAGACGCCGTTGGCTTCGTAGGTGCCTCCAGTATTGAACGGTTCGCCTGCGAAGAGAGTATTCCGCGGGTTACGGCTTCCTTTAAGGAATAGATACAAGATTTCCGCGAGTTTCAAGCAATTGCGAATTCTCCAGAGCAAAATTAGCCAAACCGGTAGCCTGCAACAACAACGCAGGCGGATATTTAAGAAGGCGTGTTAAAGCCCAAATCCTGTCGTTCTCCCGCAAGGTAAAATTAAAAATGGTCAAAGAAATAGAGATTTTAACTGCCGATGACACCGAGTTGATGCGTATCAGTCAAGAAGGGACGTTGTCCTTGAGTTTGAACGAGATGCAGACGATTCAGACCCACTTCGGAACCCTCGGACGCAACCCCACCGATGTAGAGATAGAGACCATCGCCCAAACGTGGTCTGAACACTGCGTTCACAAAACATTCAAAAGCACTATCCTCTATTCCGAAGAAGGCAAAGCACCAGAGCAGATTGACGGTTTGTTTCCAAGTTTCATTCAACGTGCGACCGAGGAAATAGCGAAACCGTGGTGTGTTTCTGTCTTTTCAGACAACGCCGGTATCATCGAATTTGACGAACAATTCAATCTCGTTTTCAAAGTAGAAACGCACAATCATCCGTCAGCGATTGAACCGTATGGGGGTGCGGGGACTGGGATAGGCGGCGTAATTCGAGACGCACTCGGCACAGGACTTGGGGCAAAACCGATTTTAAACACGGATGTATTCTGTTTCGGGATGCCCGATACGCCTTATGCGCAACTCCCGAAAGGCACACTTCACCCGAAGCGTGTATTTAAAGGGGTTGTCGCGGGCGTGCGCGATTACGGCAACCGGATGGGTATCCCTACGGCGAACGGTGCTATCCTTTTTGATGCCCGTTATACCGCAAACCCACTCGTCTTCTGTGGAAACGTCGGTTTAATACCGAGAAACAGATGTGAGAAATCCGTTGAACCCGGTGATCTGGTGGTTGCGATCGGTGGACAAACGGGACGCGATGGAATCCACGGCGCGACCTTCTCCTCTGCAGAATTGGACGATACTTCTGAGTCCCTCGGTAGCGTGGTGCAGATCGGTAACCCGATTATGGAAAAGAAGATTGTCGATGCCCTGTTACAGGCGCGGGATCGGAATCTTTATCGCTCCATAACCGATTGCGGTGCAGGAGGGTTCTCATCCGCTGTCGGTGAGATGGGCGAAGACACAGGAGCAGAAGTGCACCTCGAACGCGTTTCTTTGAAATACGAAGGACTCGCTCCGTGGGAAATCTGGCTCTCGGAGGCACAGGAACGCATGGTAATCGCTGTGCCGCCTGAGAATCTGGATGAACTCATGGAAATATGCGAGGCGGAAGTCGTTGAAGCCACAGTCCTCGGAACTTTTACAGATACACACAGGTTACAGGTCTTCTATGAAGGCACAGTGGTCGCCGACTTAGAGATGGAGTTTCTGCACAACGGACTGCCGATGCCTGTGAAAGAGGCGGTTTGGGAACCGCCGAAGCACCCGAATATGGCATCGCGAGACGAAGAAACGGTAAATTATACCAATGACCTCGAACGTCTTCTCGCAAGTCCAAACATCGCGAGCAAAGAATCCGTTATCCGGCAATACGATCACGGTGTACAAGGCGGTATGGTTATCAACCCGCTTGTCGGTGTAGAAAACGATGGACCGAGCGACGCATGTGTCACAACTCCCGTCTTAGGCAGTCGAACAGGTGTAATCGTCGCGAATGGCATCAATCCGAAATATAGCGACGTGGATCCGTATCTCAGCGCAGCAGCAGCGATTGACGAGGCATTACGGAATATCATCGCCGTCGGAGGGACATTAGAAAAGACAGCGTTACTGGACAATTTCTGTTGGGGAAACCCGGACAAACCCGATCGGCTCGGTGAACTCGTCCGTGCGGCGAGAGCGTGTTATGACATCGCGACTGCTTACGGCACCCCCTTTATTTCCGGTAAAGACAGCCTCTACAACGAATACCGGGACACTACAACAGGTGAACAACGCGCGATTCCATCGACACTCCTTATATCCGCTATCTGCGTTATGCCCGATATTCAAAACGCCGTTACAATGGACGTGAAAACGCCGGGCAATCTCATTTATGCCGTCGGCAACACCTACGCTGAATTAGGCGGTTCGCACTACTTCAACATCCACGGGTTCATCGGAAACACTGCCCCTGCCATTCGTCCAAGTGAAGGAAAATTGACGATGGAACGTCTCAGCACTGCCATCAACAGTGGATTGGTGCGCTCGTGCCATGACTGTTCTGAAGGTGGGATCGGTGTGGCGGCAGCTGAAATGGCGTTTTCCGGTGGGTACGGGATGTCCCTGAGTCTTGACAGTATCCCTACAGGCGAAGTAATCGATGCTGACGATTTCCTCCTGTTTTCAGAATCAAATAGCCGTTTTCTCGTAGAGGTTGAACCGCAACACCAACGTGCCTACGAAAACCACATGGCGGGAATACCGATCGGCTGTCTTGGCACTGTTTCAGACACACCCGAATTTGTTATCAAAGGAAAGAATGGACGCTCGATAGTCGAAGCGTCAATTGAGAATCTCAAATCTGCCTGGCAGGATTTTTAATTATGTACGTCTGGGCTGCTGCGTCCGTTGTCCTTGCAGGTTTTTGGTCACGTCGCAACTGGATTTGGAACCATGCCCTACAAGAAAACAAGTCTGAAACGAAGTGGAGTGCAGATATACGGAAAAAACGCTTGAAGCCTCCAACTGACCTGACCGAACCGCAAGGAAAATTAAAAATATGAAACCAAAGGTACTCATTTTACGAACAGCAGGCACGAACTGCGATGCGGAAACGGATATGGCGTTCCAATTCGCAGGTGCAGAGACAGCGTTAGTCCATATCCAACATCTCATATCAGACAAAGTTAACCTTGCCGACTATCAAATTCTCGCGATTCCCGGAGGATTCTCCTACGGCGATGACATTGCGGCGGGTATCCTATTGGCGGTCGAGATGAAACACAAACTGACGAACGCGCTGAATCGATTTGTCGAAGATGGCAAGTTAATAATTGGCATCTGCAATGGGTTTCAAGTGCTTGTGCGAACAGGCTTACTGCCCGGGAACGATACCTCAGAGATGGCGCAGCAGGCGACGTTAGCGATGAATACCTCAGCAAAATTCGAGTGTCGGTGGGTGGATTTGGAAACACAAGAGAGTCCATGTGTCTTTACAAAAGAGGTCAAAGCGCGTGTTTATCTCCCCGTCGCACACGCCGAAGGTAGATTTACTGCGCCAGCAAATGTACTGTCAGAATTAGAAGGGAACAATCAGGTCGTATTTCGGTACGCCGAGAGTAGATACCCCAACAATCCGAACGGTTCCGATAGCAATATCGCCGGAATCTGCGATGCAACAGGCAAAATTTTCGGATTAATGCCTCACCCAGAACGGTTTCTGACGAAATGGAATCATCCACGTTGGACACGGAAACCTGTTAAAACCGAAGAGACCTGTTCTGAAGAAGGCGACGGATTGGTTATCTTCAAAAATGCGGTTGATTACGTCAAAGCGAATCTCCTGTAGGAACGAACTGTGCTTTCACTTTTCACCTTTATCCACTTTCTCTCATAATCTCCAAGTAACTACTGAATTAAGCGGTAACCCGTTTTTGACACCGAAAAAACGGAGCGAAACCCTAACAGTAAAAAAATGCAAGATAAGTTATCACGTCGCTTACTCCCATTTTATATGAAATTGCCTGTTTTTTGGGCGTTTATAGTGCTTTCGGTGTTAGGTCAGCTGCTTTGGGTAGTCGTCATTTCACAGGACGTACGGATCGATCTTCGGTGGTCAAGTTTCGGCTACGGCTTAGGGATCGGTCTCGGTTTTATGCAGGGGAAATGGACATCTCGTCTGTGGGATCAATCGTATCTACAGGTTTTAAGGCGGCAGATCACCTTCTGGGAAGCAAAAGGTGCGAAACTCCTGACCTTTTACACCTGCTCGGCTCTCGGTCTACCGATCCTCTGCACGATCCTCCTTCGATCCCTTGACACATTGGTAGGCATTCAATCCTATGTTTTCGGTTTTATCGGCGCGATGAATGTGGCGTTGCTGTTATGGGTACGGCGCATGCCGAAGTAGTATAAATGGAATAAGAAAAACCTCAGAAATGCTGTCATCCGATGAGTGTTGATTCTTGAAATACTTCCGATACCTTCGGAGATTTCTCACTTAAACCCCCGAAAATATGAAACTTGATAGAAACCAAGAAAAAGCCGTAAACCATATTACAGGTCCCGCTATCGTCATCGCAGGACCCGGCAGCGGTAAAACAACAGTCGTAACCGCACGGATTCTGAACCTCATCCAGACGCACAACATCCCACCCTCACAAATCCTCGCTATTGCCTTTAATAGAAAAGCCGTTGAAGAAATGGAAACGCGCATCTTGCGAGAACTGATGTCGTCACAATCCACTGATAAAAATGAAACGCACAAAAAGCCGGAAATTCGGACACTTCATGCTTTCGGTAAGGACATTATCACTGAAAACTATGGACGCGCAGGATTTAATCAAGAACCTGAGATCTGGACCGGGCAGATAGACGAAATCATCGCACAGGAACGGACGCAGATTGAACGAGAAATGTCCAATGCCTCAGTTGACCTCTATAAAATAGAGAGCAAAAGTACCGGCAGATGCTATATCGGACAAACGACAAACCCAGAACGACGACGGAAGGAACACTTCGACCACTCGTCAAATGACAGACTTCGACAAGCGATCCGATCCGAAGGAGCATCCCAATTCAGCTTTGAGGTGCTTGAACGCGTTTCCGGACGAGAGGCAAATCGTCGCGAAGCACACTGGATTGCGTTCTACAGTAAGCGAGCAAGTGTGTTTAATCGTGCCGATCCGTTGCGGGTACAGTATAGCAACCAGATCATCCTCGAAATGTTCTGTCAGCATTTTGAGATTCCATACAAAGAACACCTCGATAGAGACCCTGACTTCGAGAATCTTCGCGATCGCTTTAACAACATAAAAGAGACCGTTATGCGAGCGAAACGGCAGGTTACCACAGGACTGTTCGACCCAACGACGCTTGATGACCCTGTAGCGAAAACTTTTGCCGTAAAATATGAAATGCTCAAAACCGAGGCAAACGCCGTTGATTTCGAGGATATGGTTATCCACGCCGCGAACCTGCTTGAAACGTGTCCAGATCTCCGCCAAACTTATCGCGACACATATCCGTATCTGCTCGTAGATGAATTCCAAGACATTGCGCCAGCCGATTTCCGACTGATAAAACTCTTATCCGAAAATCTTTTTGCCGTCGGCGATGACGACCAAGCGATTTACGGGTTTCGCGGCGGTGATTCCGAAATTATGCAGACATTCACGGATAGACGGGATGTCGCAAAATACGAAATCACGCGAAACTATCGCTCCACATCAACGATTGTTGAACACGCAAGAGCCTTGATTGAGCGAAACGAGCCGCGCATCAGCAAAAACCTTCGCGCCCATAATCCGCTACAGCAGGACATAAAAATCGTCGAGACGACGACTGAAACTGTAGAAATCATCCTACGCCGTGAATTGAAATCATCTCAAGAAACCGCTGTTTTGGCGCGCACGAACTACGAAACCGATCAGATTCAAGAGATGCTTTCCAAGCACGCGGTCCCTGTTGAAGTGACGACGATCCACAAAGCCAAAGGTAGGGAATGGGAAAAGGTTATCCTCGTCCATAATACGTTGGAGCGGCGTTTCCCGCGGCGTGATAATAACCTTGCAGAGGAACGTCGTGTCTTCTATGTTGCGATGACGCGTGCTAAGGTGGAGTTAGTCGTACTCGGTGGGACGTGTCCATTCGTGCCAGAATTTGGGAAAATCCCCAAAAACATCGGTTACTATCTCCGACAGTTTGCGTATTGGCGTGCGAGAAGGAAACTGAAAAAGAGGAAGATGTAAAATAGGAATTATGCTATAATCATTGATAATAAATTGCTCCATTAAAAATCCTAAGTCCAGTCCCTTTATGGCAAACGCAACACAAAAAAATCAAAATTCCCATCCCGGCGTAACGTTCCGTGCCATTATACTCGGTTTGCTCCTGATTCCAGTGAATACCTACTTCATCATGGCAAACCACCTGAAATTCTGGAGCACCTTACCCACCACGATGTCCCTCATCTATAACGTGATTATCACGTTGATGGTGCTCATCCCTTTCAACCTTTTACTGAATCGGTTTCTGCCTCGGTTCGCTCTGAGACAGGGAGAACTTTTAACAGTATTCGTGATGTTATCGCTCTCCTCAGCGATAGCAGGGCACGATATGATGCAAACGGTCATTCCAACAATATCCGACGGTTACTGGTTCGCAACCCCTGAAAATGAGTGGAAACAACTATTCTGGAGGTATCTCCCGCCGTGGCTGACATCTAACGACGAGGCAAGCCTGCAGGCATTCTATGACGGAGAAAGCACTATTTACAGGATGGTGCATCTACGGGGATGGCTGCGTCCGATTTTCTGGTGGACTATTTTCCTGACTGTCCTCATCTGGGTGATGATCTGCTTGGACATTTTTCTCCGAAAACAGTGGATCGAGCATGAACGCTTGACATACCCGATCGTGCAATTGCCGTTGGAAATGACAAGGCTCGACGGACGACTTTTCCGATCACCAATGATGTGGCTTGGGTTTTCGATTGCAGGCGGTATCAACCTCATCAACGGTCTTCATGTGCTTTTTCCTGAGATACCTGAAGTCCCGGTACGGCATGCTGAAATCGGTCAATACTTCACACAGAAACCGTGGAATTCGATAGGGTGGACACCGGTTTATGTCCGCTCGTTCGCCGTTGGACTCGCTTACCTAATGCCACTGGAAATGTCATTTTCAATTTGGTTTTTTTACTGGTTTTGGAAATCACAGCGGATACTGGGTAGCGCGCTGGGTCTTGACGTTATGCCGGGGTTTCCCTACGATTGGCAACAAGTTATGGGGGGTTACCTCGTGCTTGCTTGCCTCGCACTTTGGGGCGGACGACGCTACTTTCTCAGAATTCTCAAGTATATCTTTCGATGGCGTAAGTCGCCAGGCGATATCGACGACAGTAGAGAACCGATCCGCTACCGCTGGGCGACAATTGGGTTGGTCTGCGGCTTGTTTTTCTTATTCACTTTTTCACGACAAGGTGGGATGGAACTCTGGACAATCGGGCTCTACTTTTTAATTTACTACCTCTTAGCGATGAGTCTGACGCGTATCCGCGCCGAAGTCGGACCGCCGACGATACGGACTTATGCAACGCCTCACGACATCCTCACGGATATTTTCGGCACACGATTGATTTCGCACGGCAGTTTAACAATGATGCGCCTTTATCTAACCTTCAATCGTGGCTCACGCGCGCATCCAATGCCGCATACACTTGAAGGCTTCAAGCTCGCCGAGGAAACAGGCATGCGCTCCGGTAGACTCATTGTGGCGATGATGTTTGCAACGGTAATAGGCATTCTCGCATCGTTTTGGGCATACTTTGTCGTCGGATACAAAATCGGTGTTGTCAGCGATCTTGGCACAGGGGGCTACAATCTACTACAAAGTTGGATTTACCACCCAGTTGACACCGACATTCCTGCCGTGATTTTTATAGGCATCGGTGCGCTCTTCACTGGTTTCTTTTGGTGGCTACGAACGCTGTTTCCGTTCTGGCCCCTCCACCCTGCCGGTTATATGGTCGCTGGTGAAAAATCAACGATCGGTCGCCTATGGTTTTCTATACTCATCAGTTGGGGAGTCAAAACAATTTTGCTGAAATTAGGTGGGATTCGCCTTTATCGCAAAGCGTATCCACTCTTTTTAGGACTCATACTCGGCGAATTCATGGTAGGTGGTGTATGGGTCCTGATTCGACTTCTTACAGGAATGCCGATGTATTCATTTTATAGATGAAAGTTTTTAATGTATCGCTTTAAGGAATAATTGAAAATAGGTTTAACGGAGCCGTAGCCTGCAACAACGGAGCAGGGTTTTTGCTTGGGTATTTCCTCTAGGTCTACGGAATGGCACGTGAAACCTCTAACTCCCTTTACCAAACCGCAAGGAAAAATTAAAAAATGAAGCTTGTTGTTCTTTCCTATAGTCACCATGGACGCAGTATGGCACGCACGGCGCATGGACTCGGACACGAGATTGTAGGTGTCATGGATGCCGAAGCGGGACCTCGACAACAGTTGTCAGACGATTTTCAATGTCCCGGATATGAGACAGCAGCCGCATGTCTTGACGCAAGCAAACCCGATGCGGCTCTTGTCGCCGGAAAACACATTGAGATGCCAGACCATGTGCAGACATGCGTAGACCGGCGTATCCCCTACCTCTTGGACAAACCGTTCGCGGATTGTGCGGATCGGTTGCGTCCAGCCGCTGAAGCATCTGAAAAGCACGGCGTTTTCAGCGCGCTTACACTACCCAATCGTGCTAGCCGAATTGTGAGCGTCGTCAAAGAGATGGTCGCTGATGGTAGTCTGGGGGATCTCGTCCTATACAGCAGCAGGTTGAACAATGGACCCCCATCCCGTTACGATCCGACCCCTTCGGCTTGGCATAGCGATCCGAGTATATCCGGTGGCGGTTGTTGGGCAGTTGAAGCGGCACACGGTATAGATACATTCCTTCAATTTGTCGACGATCGGGAAATTAGTGTTGTTGGTGCAGTCATGTCCAATTCCATGCACAGCCGTGGTATAGAGGACAGCGGTGTCGGTGTCCTACGAACAGAAGACGGTATCACGGGCATAATTGAATCAGGTTATAACTATCCATCGGGGACGCGCGGTGGCGATCATTTCTTTAGATTCATTGGAACGAAGGCATCTGTATTTGAACAGTACGGTCGTAACGGCGAACCTTTGATTGAAGTGCACACAACCGAAGGCGTAGAATTCAGTGAAGATATCTCACATGGTGCCAGGATTCAAGGCGTGATGGGTGCTGCATTTGATGCTATTCGCGATGGTGGCACTTTCGAGCCGACAGTTGTAGACGCTGTGCGTATCCTTGAAATCCAAGATGCCGTATACGCGCACGCTCGACAAGGTGTGATAACCCACGGTCCGCATCCGATGGGTTAATACCCTTCCGGATGTGTGGTAGGATCCTGTCACTGAATAAATACTAAGGGTTACACGGGACTCCTTGCTTCAAGGAAACGGAATGTCCAAACTTTTACAGATTTTTCTCGCTAAGAACCTATTCAATTCCCGGTGCCTTGGCACAGGCGTGACCTTCCGGGTTTGGCGATTAACATAGATGGTATGGTTACCACCTTCGCGAAAGAATTCACAACCATTCTTTTCAAGATGGCGAACGAAATCGCGTCTTTTCATAAACGCACAGAAATAGGCTCCCGAATGACATCTTGTAACTCCGCGATGTCTTCTTCCGCAAGGGCGCGATTCGCCTCAAGTGTCAGTTCGATAGCCTCTCGGAGATTTGCCCTCGTTTCTTCAAGCGTTTTACCTTGTGTATTCGCACCAGGCAATTCTTCGACAAATCCGATGTAACCCTCTGGGACCTTTTTGAAAACTGCGTTAAATTTCATCTCCGTAGTCTCCTTTCGTATCACTATATCATGGCTAATACTACACTGATATTATACTTGGTAGTTAGATTAAAACGCAAATTTTTCAGCATTTCTGTTGACAAGGATGCATAAATAACGTATATTTTTTGCACACGCGCCGGGATCGTTGTTCACGGTTAGCAACAAAGGAGATTAAATATGCCGAATCTAAATATGTCACAATCTATCATATCTGCTATTGCTGCAGGTTTCGCGTTAGCACCTGCGTTGATTGGGAATGCTGACAATCACAATACCATCTTTGCCCCAGATGCCGAACTTAAAGAACTCTTCAATGGCGCGCATTTCACGGAAGGCGTTTCCGTCGCGCCGGACGGAACGGTCTATTTCAGCGACATTACTTTCACCGATCAGACGGATAGGCAAGCTGGAAATATCTGGAAACACAGTCCAGAGACAGGAGAAACAATCGTTTTCAGGTCCCCCAGTGGGATGTCTAATGGTACGAAGTTCGATGCCCAGGGTCGCTTGGTTGTCGCAGAAGGCGCGGATTTTGGGGGGCGCAGGATTACTCGGACAGACCTAACGACGGGTAAGAGCGAAATAATTGCCGGTCTCTATAACGGGAGCCCCTTTAATTCACCCAACGATCTGTCGATTGATGAACAGGGACGCGTCTATTTTACGGATCCTCGGTACGCTGGGCATGAGCCTGTTGAGCAACCCATCTTTGGGGTCTATCGGATTGATCCAGATGGCTCTATTCATCTCGTCGTTACGGATGCTGGCAAACCCAATGGTGTAGCGGTGTCCCCAGACCAGCAAACCCTTTACGTTATCAGTCACGACAACGGCGCGATGGATAGTTTTCCTGATGATGTGCCGCTGACTAACGGACGTATGGCACTACTTGCTTATGATCTCTCACCGGAAGGCACAGCGACTTTCCGAAAAGTGCTGGTTGACTATGCCCCACAAGACGGTCCGGATGGTATGGTGGTTGATGCTGAAGGAAATCTCTTCGTGGCAGTGCGTGATGAGACCCGACCGGGAGTCCGCGTGTACACACCTGAAGGAGAGGAACTGGCGTACGTCAAGACCCCTGATAAACCGACTAACGTGGCATTTGGACGTGGCAAAACAAGTAAGACGCTTTACATAACCGCAGAAAATTGTCTCTACAGCATCCAAACGACGAAAGAGGGGTATCACCTGCCACAGAAGTAGCGTTGCTATTCTGATTAAACATCCGGATGGAGATTGTGCCACGGTGTGGCATTCTCGTAAGCATGCCCGACCTGACACAACAACGGCTCTGACAAGTGTTTTCCAACAAACTGAATACTCAACGGTAACCCTTCGCTATTCATGCCACACGGCACAGATAGCGTCGGTGCGCCGTTGTAGTCATACGGCACAGTGAACCGTTGGAATTTTGTATCCCGGGCTTCGTACCCTCCGTATAAACCTTCTGGCGTGACGGCATGCGCTGGTGCAGACATCGATGGACACACCAGCACATCGATCCCTTCAAAGACCCTTCTGAGATGTCCTGTGCACGCGGCTCTCAAATTGTTCGCTTTCGCATATCCCGCGCCTGTCACTTTCGCGCCCATATCGAGCCATCCTCGGAACCAAGGACCGTAATCGTTCCGTCGGGACGGATAGGTGGCGGCGTGTGCCAACACTGCCTCTGTTGAACACAGCGTGGGCCATGCGGAAACGTATTCATCCACATCCGGCAGTTGTACTTCAACAATTGCAGCACCTTGGCCTGCCAAGACTTCCACACCAGCACGAACCGCTTCGGCGAGTTCAGTGTCAATATCGTTCATGGCATAGTTCTCGTCAAACCCGATGCGAATTCCTTGGAGGTCCTGCCCAATTCCCTCAAGCATATTCGGGACAGGATTCGGCAGAGAGGTCGGATCATTCGGATCAAACCCCGCAATCGCCTCAAGTATAATCCCCGCATCAGCCACACTTCGCGTCATTGGGCCGACATGGTCCATCGACTCGGCAAGCGCGAGTACACCGTAGCGACTGACTCTCCCCCACGTAGGTTTTATTCCCACAACACCACACGCCGCTGAAGGGAAACGGATGGAACCGCCTGTGTCGCTGCCGAGTGAGCCGAAACATAATCCTGCCGCTGTCGCGACCCCAGAACCGCTCGAGGATGATCCTGTCCATCGGTCTGGATTCCACGGGTTTTTGGGAATATCAAATTCAGGGTTGTAGCCGCCCATCGCGCCCTCGGTCAGGTTGAGTTTGCCAAGCAGCACCGCACCCGCCGCTTCAAGTTTTTCGATAACAGTCCCATCAAACGATGGAACATGATCCGCGAGGACTTTCGCTGCACCCATCGTGCGGACACCCTTCGTGAAGCAGAGATCCTTCACCGCAATCGGCACACCGTGCAGGGGACCGCGATACATCCCAGATTCAATCTCCCGCTCTGCCGCCTGTGCGGCAGCCATAGCGGAATCCGCCATCACCGTCGCATAACTCTTTAATTGACCGTCAAGTTCGTGGATGCGTTGCAACATCGCAGTCGTAATCTCTACAGGCGATACCTGTTTTGAGGCGATCGCTTCCGAAATCTCAGTAATCGTTTTGAAGTGAAGTGGTGTTTCAGCCATGTTTTTCCTCGTTTCAAGACCTTTTAATTCAAATCACTTACACGCGGACGTCCTAAAAGACGCATCAATCGATCATCCGCATTTTGCAGAGCGTCTTTAGGGACAGGCACGCCGTTGCAGAGACTAAACCGCCAATATGCCCAATAAGCGGCGTATTGCGATTGTAGAATATAGCGTGTTTTGCCAGAAAGGTTTGGTGCACCGCGGTGCCAACACTGTGGATCCTGTAGGTAGATGTCCCCCGCTTTGCAGAGAATAGAGACAGGTTTATTCCCTTCAAATTCAGGATTGTCCTGATCGTTGGGATGTCTGCCGGAGTAGTGGCTTCCGCGGACGTACTGCGTCGGTCCCTCCGCAATTGTCTCAATATCGTTCAACGCCATCTGGACGGTGAACCACATCACTGGCATCCGTAGACGAGGGTCGTGGCGCGGCATCTTCTCGGGGACAGGGAAGTGAACCGAACCGTCTACATGCCATCGGTCAATTGAGAGTCCAGGAAGGTTTCGGAGCACATTCTGCCCACAAAACTTGCAGTTGTCACCAACAATCGCTTCTGCCAAGCTCAGAATCGGTTCGCGGAGGAGCATATCCCGGAAGATGGAATCAAGCTCAATTGTGTTCCGTAAAATGAAGGGTAACGGTTCCTTGGAGTCAGCATGTGCACCCATCTGGATGTATCTCACATCTGCGAGGTCGGGATTCGTTATTTCAGCGAGTTGTGGATCAGCGAAAAGTTCATCACTCTTTTCTCGTAGTGCGGTGACCTCTCCCTCAGTCAATACCCCCGGAATATAGACAAAACCATCACGGAAGAATTGCTCGGCAATCTGTGCCGTTTTCTCTTCGCTAAAAGGTTCACCCTTGAGAATTGGACTGCTTGCCATGTTGTCTCTCCTTTTACCTACTCAATCCAAATAATCCATTTCTGGTAATAAGTTCCAACGGTACTGATCGGCTGGTTGTATGTTCCGTCCCCACCTGCCGAGAAGTTGCGTGTCGGCTCGTTTCGCCGCCATCTGTGCTGCAACCGAATCTGGGTCCCACCTATCCAATACCTGCCCAGTCAGTTGTGCCAAGATGTCTTGGTATGCGGGATCGTCTGCTCGGTCTTGCAATTCGTTTGGATCTTCCTTCAAGTTGAAAAGCTGCGGTGGTTGACCGTGATAGTAATTCAATTTCCACTCACCAGAACGGACCATCCGATGATAACATCCATCGTCGGTACAATATTCAGAGAAGGCGAGGTCTTCCCATTGTGTATCATCACCTCGGAGGAGTGGTAAGGTGCTTCGACCGCGAGAGTGTGGTAAAGGTGGAGTACCGAGTGCATCGAGCATCGTCGCGTTCAAATCAAGTGAACTGACAACTCGATCGCACCGTACGCCTTCCGGCAAAGTGCCGCGCCACGATAAAATTGCGGGAACTTTCACGGAATGTTCATAAAACGTCTGTTTCCACCAGAGTCCGTGTTCACCGACCTGTTCACCGTGATCTGAACTATAGAGGATTAGAGTGTCCTCATCTAACCCGTTTTCTCGGAGTGCTGTTAAGATCTGTCCAATCATCATATCCATCCGCGTTACCAACGCCCAATACGCTACGCGCGAGCGAAGGATTTCGGCATCGGAAACTTCGACAATGCCACATTTTTCACGCCACCACCGGAAGTAGGGATGCAACACCTCTGAAAAGGGTTCAGGATTTTGGGGCATCGTCATCTGTGCTTCATACAGTTGATAATCCTCTTGACGAGCGACGAAAGGCTGATGCGGTAGCATAAATCCGACGGAAATCGAAAATGGAGCGTCTAAAAGTCCTGCCCGCTTCTGGATTCCGAGTCGATTGAGGTAATCAACTGTTGCAGCCGTCACGTCCTCATCGTGCACCTGATAGGCACTCTGCCCTGCCCCAGATTTTTTGAGGCTCACACGTGCCGGACCTGCTGTGCCGGACAATTCACCGTGATCAACACCGCGCCCACCCTGATAGTTCGGACCGTGGTCCCCGACGAGACGTTCGGCGTATCCGTGCAACTGATCCGGTCCCAGCGCGTGCATTCGCCCGATAAGCACCGGTTTATACCCCGCTGCTCCCATTGCATGTGCAAATGTAGGAATACTGGAATCAAGGATATGGTTGTTGGTCCAGACTGCGTTCTCGTGAGGATAACGACCACTCAACATCGACATCCGGGATGGAACACAGATCGGAGATGGACAATAGACGTTTTCAAACACCACCCCCTCGGCAGCGAGGCTATCAAGATTAGGGGTCTTCACCAACGAGTCGCCGTAGCAACCCGTCACATAAGGATCATGTTGGTCAGAATGGATATAAAGCAGATTGGGACCCTGAGGACGCATCTAAAATCCCTCGCAAAAATTCATTGGATTTCCTTCATTATATGCACACGCGAGTTTTTGTCAAGAGAAGCAATTTCCTAAGGCATGAATCCTAATTATTAAAGCATTTTTGGTAGATTTTACGGGAATTGTCGGTTTTGGAATCCCAATCCTTTAGGTTTGGGAGGAAAAACCGCCCTCTTGGAAAGGACCAAAGCGTTCATTTTTTCCTTGACACTTGGTCCGAAATTGTAGTATAATGAAAGTATCAGGTTGGCAGACATAATCAGCGTTACCGCTTGGTAACGTGTCGGTTTCCTCCCACTGATTAGGGGATAAATACCTGATACCTGAGAGTCCATGAGATTAACCTTTAAGTATCCTGTGCATCCGACCCAGAAAGAAGAAAGAATATTAGAAAAGTGGTTGGCACACCTTTGCGACCTTCAGAACTCGGCTCGCCACGATAGACTCGTTGCGTATGAGACCGAAGGTGCTTTTGTGTCGCTCTCTGACCAGCAAACCCTTCTCAGGGTCGCGCGCGAGACGTATAACGACTTCCGTGAAGTTCCCCAAGATTTCCAGAACCATGCCCTCCGCAGAAACGACAAAGCGTTTACGGCTTTTCGCAAACGTTGTAAAGAGGGTGCAGCGAAAAAAGGTTACCCTCGCTATAAAAAGCGTGTACGTTCTCTGACGTGGAGTCTGCGAAAATATACCAAAGTCGTTCGTAAAAAGACGAAAGACGCTGAAAAACAAACAATTCGTGTTCGTGAGAATCCAATCATAGAAACTCAGTTTAGACACAACCGCTTGAAAGTGCCGAAGTTAGGTGATGTCAAGATACGCATGCACCGCCCCCTACAAGGCGATCCGAAAGAAGTCACGATCGTCAAGAAAGCCTCGGGGTGGTATGCCCATATCGTTTGTGAGATCCCCGATACGCCGAAAGTAGAACCGACTGCCGCTGCTGCGGTTGACGTTGGCACGACCCACTACCTGACGACCTCTGAAGGCGAAAAAGAGGACAACCCACGTTGGTATCGTCAAGCAGAAGGGTTGCTCCGAAAACACTCCAAAGACTTCTCTCGAAAGAAAAAAGGTAGCCAGCGTTGGCAGAAGCAAAAACACAAACTCGCTTTACACCATGAACGGACGACAAACAGACGCAAAGACTTTATTGGAAAACTCGTTTACAAACTCTACCACCATCAGAAAAATAATGTGTTGGTCGCCGAGAATCTAAATACCTCCAACATGGTAAAGAACAAACACCTCAGCAAGAGCATTTCGGATGCGTCTTGGGCAACCTTCTTTGAGTGGTGTGCGAGTATAGCCGAAAGAGACGGCTTGCACTTTCACCAAGTTGACCCTAAGAATACTTCGCAAACCTGCTCCGCTTGTGGTGAGAAATCGCAAAAGAAACTCTCTCTTGCGATACGCACCTTTAACTGCCAGTTTTGTGGAACTTCGTTAGACCGAGACCATAACGCTGCATTAAACATACTTCTAAGGGCGGCTTGCGCCCGTCGTGGAGAGCGTTGGGTTACCGACCTCTATGAAGCGAGAAACAAGAACGAAGCACGAGACACGGGAAACCTACAAAACGCAAAACAGTTATTGCTTTTTGCTACAGGAACAAGTCTTTAGGCTTGGGTACATTGACGATTCTATGGTTAATGAATACCTCTCAGAAGGGTATCTCATCTTTCGAGGGATTGTTTCACCATCGTTGCTCAGCGATCTACGTCGAGAGGCGGAGAAAGCCCGCGATCTGGCGCATAAACTCAATGGACCGCAAACCCAGCGGATTCAGCCGCTATCTAATTACGGCGATGAATTGGATCTGAAACCCTTCTACGACTACACGGAGTTACCCGAACTTCGAGGTGCTATCGAAAAATTGCTCGGTCCTGACTACACGCATGGCCACGTTGACATCATGGGACTCCTCGTTGAACCGCTCGAATATCCGTGGCATATCGGTTGGCACCGGGACGGCGTTGTTGAGGTCCCTCTCGAAGCACGTGACGAGATTATCAACGCGAAGTTAGCGGAAGTCTGGTACGATTTGCGTCATTTCAATCAGGTCAACTGCGCGATTTATGCCGACTCGTGTACATGGTTCGTTCCGGGTAGCCATCTACGCCAATGGGATTTGCCCGGCGAGGAACAATCAACAAATGATCCGAAACTGCGGAAACCCGCTGAAGGGCAATCTAACGCTGAAGCCGAACGATTCTGTTTAGAGCACTGTAGGCAGTTTCCGGGTGCGGTTCAAGTGCACCTGGGACCGGGAGATTTCATGGTGTATCGGAATCTCGCTTGGCACACGGGCAACTACATTACCTATCAACCGCGCGCAACGATTCACGATGTCGTCCGTTATGAAGGGAAAAAAGACTGGACAGACTGGCAACAAACGAAATTAGATGCCGTTAAGCGGATGAAAGAGAAAGGCCCCGATGGAACTGCTTAAATGGCTCCACAGGCAAATTTGCAGATGCCACAACTGCCCCTACAAGCGATCAACTGTATAAGCATCCAACAACCTTTCGTCAAGTTCCACGCCGAAACCTGGCGCATCGTTTAAACTGAAAAACCCATCCTGAGGTGCGGGACGTAAGAGACAATACAACTCATTTTCAATGCCGTCGCGGGAGGGACCGAAAGTTTCTGCCATACACGGCAACGGGAGACACGCTGTGAGATGCAACCCCCACGGTGTTCCTGCTTGGTGGAGCCATGTCGGAATATCCAGTTCAGCGACTTCACGGGCGATGCGTAAACATTCCGTGAAACCACCCGCCCAACTGATGTCCGGTTGAATCATATCCGCAGCGTTCCAACGCAACAATTCACGAAACCCGTATCGTGTGAATTCATGCTCGCCTGAGACAATCCAAGCCGGTTGAACTTCACGTACTAATTGTGCCATACCTGCATAGTCATCAAGTGGGATAGGTTCTTCGATCCATTTGAGGCGCGCATCGGTGGAGGCATCTGCGAAACGGAGCGTGTAGTCCACATCCCAACGGAGATAGATGTCTGCCATCAATTCTGTTTCCGTCCCAACAGCGTCTCGTGCCTCGTGTATCAGCTCGACATTTTCCGTAAATCCATCTTCACCTTCAGCGAGTCCATTACGGAGCGGTAGCTTGCAAGCAGTAAACCCGTTCTCTGCGTAATAGCCGACATCGGCACCGGTGGCATAGGCGGGCATCTTGAGGGACGGCGTATCCGTAATAAGACCATAGACAGGCGCGTCTACGATCTTTCCACATAAATCAACAAGCGCGAGTTCTATGCCACTCAAGACATAAATAACCAAACCGCGTCGTCCATAAATTGAAGTGATATGATACAGACGTTCCCAAATCTCCTCAACATCAAGCGGATCGCGTCCGACGACGAAGTTCTGGAGGTGTTTCTCAATAATCAGCGCGCCAGCAAGCCCTCCACCTCCAAGACCGTATCCTTTCAAACCCTTATCAGTGGTAATTTCTACGATTAACGCGCCTGCCTGTGCCGCAAAGGGACCGCGCCAATCGACATGTACTGCCTGAGTCGTCGGTTTCTGCCACTGTCCCTTGGCAAACCCTAAACTGGGCATGGCGCGAGGGTTCAGGTTGACGTGCCACGTCCGAATCCCAACGACAGTATGTCGGGTTTTCGCACGCGCTTTCCATGTAGTTGCAAGATCGGATGGATTAGATGGCATAATGCCCTCCTTTAGAAACTCTACTCAATCATAAGCCTTCGACACACCGAGTAAAAATCCGGCATTACCAAAGGCTTCGTTCACAGAAGACTCCCAAATCTGCGTAATCCGTGTAAGCCGCGATTCAGACGAAATTAACACCTATGGCACAGTTTTCAAGCGCACCCATAGGTCACGACGGCAACGCAAAATAACCGATTCCTGTAAAGAACCCAACTATCATCCACAATCCTACCATCACATATTCACCGAAAATCAAGCCGAACGCGACGGGTCGAATCTTTCTATACGTCGAGGCACCGCCAAACTTAAGTGCCATATACTTAATGAACCATCCGATCAAAATTGACGACCAGAGGTGAAACGGTGGATAAGTTGCTCCCAGAAGATAACCGATCGGATGTAGCGACCACCAGACAAAGTTCTGCCGCATCCAGAGCATAAAGCCTGTAAACCCCGCGCCAGCAATCATGCTGTACACCTCGTCCCACTTCGTCTCGATGGGGTATTGGATAAGACTGCTCATCCGTTGGAAATAGTTACGCGGTGCGACCACGAAAGACCAACTCTGTAAAAACAGCGCACCTTTGTCGTAAATCAGCGTCAATGAAGCGTAAACAGAAACAAGGAGTGCTACGACTATTGAGAGCCATAAAATCGGCATAATACGACGACGGGCAAGCTTCACCTCATCTGCCGCCTTGAAACTGTGTAGAAAGTTTGGCATCATAAATTCGCCCCAATCGCGTAGGAAGGTACGTTGGAAACTCAGGATCGCAAGACTCTTATGCCCTAACGCGTTGGAACCCAAAGTAATGTCAATGTATTCCGAAGGGAAAAAAGGAGCCTGCACAAGCAACAGCCCCCCGTTAACTACCATCCAAGACAAAACAATTGATGTGACAAAGATAGAGAGCAGCGTCACGACCGCAACCCACATTGTTACACCCACGACGACTAAAAACACGACAAGAACGACAAATCCTAAGAGGAATCCAAGCAATGCCACACGATACGAGACCGGTTCATTTGAATCGTCTATCGGTTGTCCTTCCACAGTGGCATGGCTCGTCCTTGCGTGTCCAAGCCCAAATGTCTTTCTAAAAACTGCTATGATGTGTTCACGCCCGATCCAGAAAACTGCGGGAACAAAAACGAGATACCCTCCCATCACTTGACGGCTACAACTAATCCATGGACCGATGCTGAGTCCGATCGCATTCATGATGATATATTGGAGTTTGAAAAAGAGATAGAAGAACCAGAGGCTGAACGAAACCTCAAGCGTGAGTAAAGAAGCAATCCCGATGACCGAAAAATAGATGACGAACCGCATTGCGGGCCACCATCCGAGTGTATGCCACGGTTTTTCGGTGAAGACGGTGTAGATATTGTAAATAAGTGGAATCTCTGGCACTCTCGGAAAGTGCGCATGCAACCCGTTGATAAGGTGCAATACCACTGGTAGTGCCATTCCTGCCCACAGGAGTCTGCTTTTGAAAAAGGTGTTGAGCAGTGTACCGCGTGCCGGTTCAGCAGCGAGCTGCACCGGAATCTGGATTAAAGGGAACGAAAACCTTTCGCGTTCTACCCATTGCTTTCGGAGGATTGTAGAAAGACAGAGCGTTGCAAAATAGAAGACAAGGACAAAAAGGCCCCAGACGAGTAACGGCTTGAGCCAGAACAGCCATGGAACACTTTCACCGGGAGAAATCCCTTCATAGAAGTCTGTTACTGCATGGGGTTCCGTGACAACGAGCCATTCTGGGACGTGCGGATGGAGTGTTTCTGACCAATCATTTTCTGTTGTCGCAAAGTACTGTAGTGCGACAAGCGAGGGAAGTAGGAACTGCAACAACCCCATTGACGGAATGCCGACTGCGACGATTAACATCATCCAGACAACGGTTAATTCAAGCGCGGAGAAGGCGAAACGCCCATTTCGCATCAACTTACGCAACGGCACATTGACGAGAAATACCAGAATAAGAAGCCCAAAGATTGAACCAACAGGGAGGTGATTGCCTGCGATCTTGGTATTTTGTAGGAAATAGTTATTGTAGGGTGTGATTGCACACATTACCCCTATCAAAAGCAGTCCTACGAGAATGGCAGGGAATCGGATTTTTTGGTTTTTGTAAGGGCTGGGTAACCCAGCCCTTACCGAATTCGCTCCGATTTTTCCGTTCTCAAAATCGGGTTTTTGACGCATATTTAGCAACATCGGGGGTAATTACGGTGTCTCGACTTCATGAATAATGGCTTTAGCAACACATTTCGACCAGCAGCCAAGCGTATATGTGTCTCCATTCTGATGATTGTTAATTCCAAACCTTGCTCTTAAAGCACTATCAGCCTTCGTCTCTCACTGAAGGACGATAGAGACAGGTTTCCGCATCAACAACACGCCCATCAGAGAGTGTGTACTGGTTCGGGGTGCCTTTACCCCACGGCTCTTTGAAATCTCGGCTTCGCTCTCCATCTGAGGCTATTTGTTGTCTAACAGACTCCCATGAGAATCCGTCCATGAGCTGTTCATGTAGGGACGCTTCCAGTTCTTGGGACGCCGCCTGACCTGCAAGATTCTCAAATTCATTCGGGTCTGTTTCTAAATCAAAGAGAATGGACTCATCTTCAGGGAAAGCGACATATTTATAGCGAGGCGTTCGGAGCATACGCATTGGTCCCGTGGTCTGGTTTGACCAGTATTCGGTGATTGCAGTATTACGCCACCCTTCAGCGTTACCCGACATAAGATCTGTCAGATCTGCGCCATCTAAATCTTCAGGGATAGGGACATCGGCTCTGGCACATAGTGTTGGGAAGAGATCGTTCAATTCGACAGGTGCAGTCACTCGCGCTCCGTGTGACTGTGACAGATGTCTGTCCCATACGATGAGAGGCACCCGTGCGGCGGCTTCATAGTAACTCGATTTCCACCATTGCCCGTGTTCTCCTGCCATTTCACCGTGATCGGTCGTATAAACGATGATGGTGTTATCCAATAAACCGTCCTGTTCTAAAAGCGTGAGCAGGTCTCCGATGGTCTCATCAAGGAATTCACAACAGGCGTAGTACGCCGCTCGCGCTTTTCGAGCTTCTTCGGGTGGGATTTCATCGGTTTTGAAGTTGTCCCGTAAACCTTTCGCGAACCGGTGTGTCTGCTCCAAGTGCCCTTCTGGAACGTTGGGCATATCCACATTATCGGCCCAATACTTATCGAAGAGTCGTTTGGGGGCTGTGAGCGGGAAATGTGGACGGCTATAACTTGCCAGCAGGAACCACGGTTGTTCCGATGGTTGCGATCTTAAGTATTCAAGTGTTTCTGTATTGATAACCCGTTCTTGTAGCATACTGGTCGGGATTTCAGTAATTCCAGCGAGTCGCGTTCGTGGTCGCGTACCAGATGGCGTCTCCAACGGATCAGTTTGGTGGCCAGCATATCCGCGTAAGTCACCGTAGGGTCGAGACTGGAAACCGTTGTTCTGCTCTTTCCCACCGAAGTGCATCTTCCCAACAAGTGCAGTCGCATAACCGTGCTGTGAAAAATGCGCAGGCATCGTGAGATGTTCAGGAAACAGGATAGACCCATTATTCCACGCCGAACATCGGTGTGCGTGTTTCCCAGTTAACATACACATCCGGGAGGGGGTGCAGAGCGGTACTTGGCAGTAGGCACTCTCAAAATAGGTTCCAGACCCCGCAAGTCGGTCAAGATTTGGTGTTTGGACAATGTCATTGCCTTCACATCCTATGGCATGGGGACTATGCTCATCGCTCATCAAAAATAGGATATTCGGTTTTTGAGCCATTAATTCAAGAAATCTCCTTTAATCTTCTATAGGGAAGTAGATCTCTACGACCAGGAACCTACCACATAAATACGCCTTTGTCGTTTCGCTTTATCCTCGTATACGCTTAGAAAGTACGGGGGAAATTCTTACCTTCAATTTAGTCTACACGATTTATCAACGATACGCAAGCAGAATCTGGGTGAGACACGGGGGAATGGCTTTCGGCTTTCGGCAGTCGGTAAAGAGGTGTTCTTTTTTCTTTTTCTTCTCTTGCGGACCGCCTCTTTGCTGTAAGCCTCTTTGCCACTCCCCTGATACAAAAGCGAGAGCGAATGTGTTTGTCAATGCGATGGTTGTGCTTTGGACTTCGTTACACCCATTCCGAGTGCTGGTAATACAGTTTCGGAAATATCCAAGGAATAGTCAAAAATCGTCCACCCTGAAGCCCCTAAGGAACGCGAGAGATAAATCTGCTCAACCACCGCATCCGGTGCCAGCAGCGAATTGGTGGCAGTCGCGCCAATACCGGGATAAATGGCTACACCTTTAGGCATCAAAGCAAGTTGATCGGCTAATAACTCCGTGAAATAGTTCGTATCCTCTGTATAGTTCATTGGACACACAAAATCGACATAACCTGCCTTTGCCCATGCGATCCAGTCCTGTCCGATAGAAGTGACACACGCTGGGTAACCGCCGAAGACAGCTGTAGAAAGTTTGATGTCAGGATTCGCCTCCCGCAACCGTTCGCGTAGCAAGCGAACCAAGCGAGTGATTTGCTGCGTCCGCCACTCAATATACTCATCGCTATAAGTTCCCGTTTTCGGCAAAACTTCGCTGGGCCATTCGTCAATCTGCCGTCGCGTCGCAAGCGTAAATCTTTTACGGCACTCCTCACAGTAACACGCATGGCTTCCCGGATAACGGATATAATCCAGATGGATGCCATCTACATCGTAATTCGTTACAATCTCCAAGATGCTCTCTAATTCCAACTGGACGTTTTTCGGGTGTGATGGGCAGAGCCAATTAAGCGGCTTCCCGGTTGCGGAGACTTGGGTACGTCCATCTTTCCGCATTTTTTCAACGAATCCTTTCGGTGCCCCCTCCAAATTCCATGTAATTTTCCACACATGCACTTCTAAATCGTACTTGCGTGCCGCCGCAACACACTGCGCTAACTGATCTCCATATTGCTTAAAAGTCGTACTCTGTGGTAAGACCTTACTGGAATAATGCGCTACCCCTGCCCACGCCATATTCGGGAGAAGCATGTTCACACCTGCCTCCGCCAATTCTTTGGCAGATCTGTCCCAATCGCCAGGATAGGCACCAAGCCCAGAATGATTCCACACGGCGCGCCCCTCGGTTTTAAGGCTGCTATGCGACAAGAAATAGGCTTTTGAAAACGCCTCCCGACTTGCCCGCGCTGTAGTTATCGCTGCATTGTAAACTTTACTGTTATACTCGGAGCGCGCCTTCGCCATCAAACGTTTTCCCGTTTCCAAAACGCGCCCGGCTTCTGGCACACCGCTTTTCTGGACAAACATTGCCAAAGCCTCCAGTCCATCTGTATGTCCGACAGTGGTCATAGTCTCTATAGCCCGTTTGGCAAGTGTGTGCCGAAATTCTGGAACGAGATGTCCCAAGAGTGCGGCGAGGAACCGTGTCTTGGTTAGAATGTCGTCTGGGAGGAAAATGTGGCTGAAGAATACACCCGCTTCGCCCATAAAAAGAGCAGGCAAACCTGTCGATTCTCCTGCTATGTTGTGCCAATACCCGATAACTTTCGTCTGGGGTGTTGTCGGTGCTGCGACTGTAATGTTCCACGATGCCTGTCTCATAGATGTCGGCATATTAGGTATTTCAGGCGCGTTCAATTGAATTGAAGCAAATTGCCCAGGTGATTCCTCTCTTAGCCAATCCGTTTGCTGCAAACCTAAGAGCGGTGCCACCGTATCTGCCAAACTGTAGGTTACGAAAAGTTTACCACCACTCGCAACGAATTTTTTCAAGAGTTCCGCCATCTGTGTTGACACCACCGCGTTCAATGGAAGCACAATTAACTTACGGGATTTGAGTTGAGCCTTAGAGAGTGATGAATCTTCCAAGATGTCGGCAGAGAACCCAATGTTCCCAAGCATTCGACTGAATCGCTTAGCAACAGAATGAGCATATTGAACATCTCCATCTGATACCCCAGACGCGGCTGTCGGTAAGACAATCGCAATCTTTGTTTGCTGTGAGACAGCAGGGGTGAGTTCACCAATACGCCAGAGGAGGATACATACGAGCAAGATTATCGTGAGGCTGCGTCGTTTACTTGCGGTTTGGGTCAAAAACATTACCTGTTCCTCTCAACACTTGTAGCGGCAAGTTTTGGGTTTCCACCTTTGACCAGAGGCGCTTCCTCGGTCTTCCCCAAAAACTGCTCGATGCCCTGTGCGATAGCAGTGGCGATTTTATGTTGATACGCCGGTGTCGTGAGTTTTTGTCCTTCCGTCGGATTTGATACAAACCCGGTCTCAATGAGAATAGCAGGTACGTCTGTTCCGATCAAAACAACAAACCGTGCGTGTTTGACGCCGCGGTCGACCGCGCCCGTGGCTTGTACCAATGCTTGTTGTACGTGTCCTGCCAATCGCTTACTATCTTCACTTTTGCTCTCCTGTATGATCCCCTTCAGCAATGTCTCCAATTCTTGAATACTGTAGCCGGAGTCTGCATTTTCTCGCGCTGCAATATCTTCTGAGGCGTTGTCCGTACTGGTGACACTCAGATAGTAGGTTTCGATACCCTTTGCTTTAGGTCTTTCACTGGCGTTAGCATGAATGCTCAGAAAGAGATCCGCTTTGTGTTGCACTGCGAATGCAGTACGCTCCTTGAGCGGAATGAAACGATTGGTATCACGTGTCATCAGGACAGTGTAGCCTTTTTGCGTTAGGATCTTACGAAGTTTTTCAGAGATGCTGAGAACAATGGCTTTTTCTTGTAAGGTGCTCCTGCCCAATGCTCCTGGGTCTTTACCCCCATGACCCGGGTCAATAACAATCGTTTTCGCAGTTAATCCAAATTCACGCGTCAATGATTCGGGAACCAAAGGTTTTTTCGTTTCTGGAACAGGTGATGCAAACTCTGGTTGAGGTTTGGATTGCGTTTGTGCTTGAACTACCCTTTCAGGTGGCGATACTATCGGTTTTCGTTGTATTTTGAAGGGTTGCGTTTTGAGGGGTCGTAACTCTTCAGTGGCAGCAACAATAATTCCTCGATCCGTTGAAGATTGGATAAGGTTCGCATAGAGCGTCTCGGCGCGTGTGATGTAACCCTGCCTCACATATAGGCGTGCCAATTCTAATTGGGCAGGGTCGTATATTTCAGACCCCGCATAGCGACTCTCCACAACCTGGTATTGCGTGATGGCTTGGTAATCCTCACCCATATAGGCATAGCAACGTCCCAGCCAGTAATGTGCTCGTGGGATATAGTGAGAGTTAGGATAGCTGCGAATCAGTTTCTGGAAAGCCTCAATCGCCCGCTGCGGTGCCTCAGTGTTACCGGCTTTGATGCTCCAAACCCAACTGGAAGCAATCGCGTATTGCGCATCATCAGCTGACCGACCTTGGACATCCATATCAATTACTTTCTGAAACTCCGAAATAAGCGTACGCCATTCAGCGGCAGTCGCATGCACTTCTCCGCTTGCATACGCGCGATGACGCGATGATGCCTTTTGATAACCTGACATGCTTACACACCCAGATAATACTATCAAAAAGAGAATTAATAGGGAAGCACAACATATTTTCATAGTTCTTCCACTCCTTGCGTGATGTTTCTTTCTCATTTTTTTATTTTATATGCTATAAAACAGAACGAATTATATTCATCTTTCGTTACCAAATTACGCTATCAAGGTGTAATTGCCTTCGCTCTCTCAGAAACTTTATCGACCCTATTTCTCTATTGACTCTCTTCCCAATTCACGTTAAACTGACATCTAATAATTGACTCTAAAAACGAGGTAAGAAGAACCGATGGAACTGACTCCTCAAGAAATCCAACTATTTCGCCACAACGGTTTTATCAGATTTCCGACGCAACTCTCTAAGGATCATGTAGAGGCACTTAAAGCAGCTGCGCTGAAAGACATGGAAGAAGGCGTTGAACCTGTTGCTCGACAAGACGGTAGAATTATCCGAATCTCTGCTGTTTGGCAGCGGGGTGGCATCTTTCGAGAAACGATTACTTGCGATGAAATTCTCAATCCGTTGGAATCATTACTGGGTTCAAGTATAGAATTTGTGCTGAATCGCCACAATCACGTCTATCTCCGAGACGCAGGTTCAACGCATTCGCTTGAGTTGCATCGCGATGTAAGCCATTGGTCTCGGACGATTGCGACAGTCTTGATTTATCTGGAGGACACAAACTTAGAGAATGGCTGCACACGGGTTGTCCCCGGCTCACACCATCTACCTGCGTTCGCGAGTGTTAAGGACGAAACAACTCAGCAAATCGCTGCAAACCAAGCGATTCCGCTACCGATGCCAGCGGGTGGTTTGCTTGCTATAGATAGCATGATAATTCACTCGGCAGGGATTAACCGCACAGATAGAACGCGGATGAGTATGACGCTCGGTTACCATAGTACTGATGAACTCGCGTCGGAAGATAATCCAAAGAAAGTACTTGTGCGTGGCGAGCGACCGTACCGTGGAAACGACAAGCCACGTGAATAATTCTATCGGAAGTGGGTTTATAGTGAATTAGGACTCGTTCACGAAGATTACCTGAAAAACTACTTTTTTGAAAAAAGTTATTCTCTCTCATTTTTTTTCAAAAAAATCACAATTTTTTCTTGACAAACACCAAACTCTGTGGTATACTTAATAAGGTCCTTAAGGTGAGATGATACCCAAATCTCATTCTGGGCGGGTAGCTCAGGTGGCTAGAGCGACAGCCTTACAAGCTGTAGGTCACAGGTTCAAGTCCTGTCCCGCCTACCTGTTAGGTGCTTTTATGGGCTCGTGGCGCAGTTTGGTTTAGCGCGCCTGCCTGTCACGCAGGAGGTCGCGGGTTCAAGTCCCGTCGGGCCCGTTCTATTATGTCGAATTAGCCACAGGTTGTATTTTACAATGCTGTGGTTTTTTCGTTAAAAGATATCTACCACATAGCAACAATCTACGAATCTCACTCCTGAATAGAGGTATTCAAGCAACACCCACAATAGAGGAGCGGCACCGCCGTGATTGATCTTAAGTTTATTCGCGAAAATATAGAAGATGTACGCCAGATGTTAACAGATCGCCATACGGAAGCTGACTTGGACAGATTGATAGAATTAGATACACGCTGGCGCGAGAATTTGACACATACCCAATCCCTCAAAGCGCACCAGAACCAAGTTTCACAACAAATTGCTGAGCGTAAAAAGGCGAAACAGGACGCGACAGAAACTATCGCGGAGATGCGGGAACTCTCCCAAAAAATCAAGGAATTCACCGCCGAAGCCAACGCTACTAAAACCGAGATAGATACCATCTTGTTGACAATCCCGAACATGCCAGAGGCAAGCACACCCGTCGGCACCAACGAAGATGACAACATCGAAACCAAAACGTGGGGTGAATTGCCCAGTTTCGATTTTGAATTGAAACCGCACTGGGAAATCGCGGAACAGTTGGATATCGTCGATTTTCAACGTGGTGCTAAGGTCGCAGGAAGCAACTTTGTGATCTTCAAAGGCTTAGGGGCGCGGTTGGAGCGTGCATTGATTCAGTTCATGCTTGATTTGCACACGACCCAACACGGTTATACCGAAATCTCACCGCCATTCCTCGCCAACCGTCCTACGATGACAGGGACCGGGCAAATTCCTAAACTTGAGGCAGATATGTACCGATGCGATAGAGATGAGGAAAATCCGGACAGCGATCTGTTCCTCATTCCGACTGCCGAGGTCCCCGTGACAAATATCTTCGCAGGTGAGATCCTTTCTGGCGATGAACTACCTATCTACTACACCGCTTATACCCCCTGTTTCCGACGCGAGGCGGGTGCTTACGGCAAGGACACACGCGGTTTACAACGTATCCACCAATTCGACAAGGTGGAGATGGTGAAGTTCACCACGCCCGAAAATTCGTACACTGAACACGAAATGCTATTGGCGAACGCCGAGAGCGTTCTGCAGGCTCTCGGTTTGCCTTATCGTGTCGTTCAACATTGCACAGTGGAACTCTCTTTTGCCGCAGCGAAATGCTACGATATTGAGGTCTGGGCACCCGCACGGCAGCGGTTTTTAGAGGTCTCCTCCTGCAGCAACTTCGAGGACTTTCAAGCACGTCGTGCCAATATCCGCTTCCGCCGTGAAGCCGGAGCGAAACTGGAGTTCATTCACACACTGAATGCGTCTGGTACGGCATTGCCACGCGTTGTCATCGCACTCCTTGAGACCTATCAGAATCCTGACGGAACAGTGCGTGTACCTGCGGTGCTACAATCGTATATGGGCGGTTTGACACAGATTGGGTAAGGTTGGATAAATTCTTATCTACTGTGGGAACAGGTGGCTCATCCTATCCGGCGTATGACCGCCCGATTAAGCATCGGATTCCATGCGCGGGCGAAGAACTCTCAACTCCTTGAGAAGGACATCTCTTCTTTCCGTTTCTTCCTGCTTGAGTTGTTCCGTATCATCACCGTTTGTTTTCACCGTAAACCCGGCATCCCGAATCATCTCAAGCGTGCGTGATGCTGTCGAGCCTTCCGCATTCAGGTAGCCATCTATAAACATCGAATTAGCTGGATAGAGTGCCATCACTTCCATGCTCCGAAAATGATGTTCCCTACCTGCAGCGACCCGTATCTCAGCCCGAGGATTCAAGAATCGGTAAAGACATAACACACGTAGGCAATAATCGGGGGTTAAAGTAGTAGGCACACTCCGCTGTGCTGTAACAGATCCCGACAATTGCGTGCCAGCTATCGGGAGAAAAAAGTTTACCGGAAGTGAGGCGACCTCAAGTTGCCGAAGTGCTTTCGACACCTTAATTAAGTCATCTACCGCTTCACCCATCCCGACGATCACACCTGAACAACAGGCGAGCCCAACCGTCTGCGCGGCTTGCAACGTATCCATCCTATCCTGATAACTATGCGTGCTACATATCTTTGGATAATGAGCTTCGGAAGTATTCAGATTATGGTTTAATCTGTCCAATCCCGCGGACTTTAAGATACCCGCAGATTCCACATCCACCAATCCGGCGGAGAGACACACTTCGATCGGGTAATGCGCTTTGACAGTGCGGATGAGTTTCGCAAGATGAGCGACTCGTTTTGGTGAAGGACCGCGTCCACTCATTACAATGCAGTAACGATACGCACCAGATTCATAAGCGCGTTCAGCTTCTAATAGGATCTCGGTATCAGGTTTTAAGGGGTAAGCTTCGATGTCCGCCGTTGCAGAACTTGCCTGCGCGCAATAATGGCAATCCTCTGGACAGTAGCCGTTCTGGGCGTTGTTGAGGATATGCAGTTGTACCTCGTTCTGAAAGTAGGTTTTGCGAACTTGATATGCTGCATCCAGAAGTGGGAGTAATTCTATCTCCGTTGCGGTTAGTAGTTTTTCACAGGTAGCATCGGAAAGAAGCTCGCCGCTGAGACTAATGGTTGTTAATTCTTGATAAAATGTTGTTTCCATGTTTTTAACAATTGGGTTCTCGATCAATTTCAACCATATTGGTTACGATTAAACTATTTTAAGAACGATGCAAACAGGCAATAACAGCAACCTGCGAATTGTAAAATGAAGCCGATATTTAATTGTCCGTCTTACGTCTGGCATCCGTCTAAAAAACATCCCACGCAATGTCGGTTGCATTAAAGACAGGACCTTCGGTGCAAACACGTTGGTATTCAACGCAATTCGCATCTATTTGAACAGGACAAACACAGCCAAGACACACCCCCATCGCACATCCCATCCGATTCTCCATAGCAATTTGGGCAGGCACTTCAAAGTCAATCGCAACTTTTGTAACCGCAGCGAGCATTCCGTGCGGTCCACATGCATAAATCGTCGGACGATGCCATTTGGTTTCACTCAGCAAATCCGCGAGGACATCAGTCACATATCCCTGATGCCCGATGCTCCCATCGTCTGTAGCGATATGTACTACAATGCCGATAGATTCTAAATCTGACACACTCAAGAGCCGGGCATGATGCTGGGCACCGACTAATCCGAGCGTCTGTATATCGTTTTCGCGCAACACAGCAGCCAGTAACATGAGCGAGGCAATACCGGCACCCCCACCGACAAGGATGGCTGGTTCAGGCTTTATGGTAAGATTAAACGTATTGCCGAGCGGTCCCAAGATTTGTAAAGGTGTGCCCATCGGCATCTCCGACAATTGCTTTGTCCCTTCGCCGATGATCTGATAGAGCATTGTTATTTCGTGCCCTTCCACCGTATAGATAGTGAAAGGACGGCGAAGTAACATTCCTGTATCCTGTGAAATCATGACGTGGACAAACTGCCCTGGACGTGCATACTGTGCGATCTCAGCACATTCACAACGCAACAAGTAATGTGCTTCAGCTACCTCTTCGTTAGAGAGAATAGTCGTCCGGGTGTCGTAGGTGTTCAATGAACAGTTATTTAGCATAGCGTATATATGTTACCACGTAAAGATGGATATAGCAAGATTATTATAGTAGCGGTGTTAGATTGCTCATCCAGCAAAAGAAGATATATGCAATTTTTTTACTGTCTTTTTTTACACAGTTGACTCTATAAAAAAGAAAGGAACATTCTATTTTCACGACAACATATAAAACAATTCTGGCAACAAAGAATTCGCTTGTAATTTTTGGGAATTATGTTATCATTACGCGCAAAGGAGAGCAGTAGATAGTGAAAAATATATTGAAGTTCGGCAGCGATCAGCGTTTCAAAATCGTACAATTCACTGATATTCATTGGCAAAACGGTGAAGAACCCGATCAACAATCGGCGGACCTGATGGTACAAGTCGCAAAAGCTGAATCACCGGACTTAATTGTACTGACAGGCGATATTTTATCGGGCGGGGGATGCAACGATGCCGCCGATTCCCTCCGAGAAATTGTTAAAATTGTAGAAGGATGTGGTGCTCCGTGGGCGGCGGTTTTCGGCAATCACGATGACGAAGGAAATGCCGATCGCAACGCGTTGATGGCAGTTATGCAAGAGGGGGCGTTATCTCTCGCGGAACCAGGACCGGTAGAAATACCGGGGGTCGGAAATTACGTTTTACCCATCCAAAGTTCTCAGGAGAATGTATCCGCAGCACTCCTCTATTTTATCGATTCCGGCAGTTACTCGCAAACAAATATTGATGGCTACGATTGGATTAAACGTGAGCAAATTGTCTGGTATCTGCAAGAATCGGCAAAGTTTACCGCTGAAGCGGGGCAGCCACTTCCGGCACTCGCCTTTTTCCACATCCCAATTCCTGAATATGACGAGGTATGGGACTTTCACACCTGCTATGGGGTGAAATATGAGAACGTATGCGCGCCTCGCATTAATACAGGTCTCTTCGCCGCGATGCATGAAGCAGGCGATGTCATGGGAACATTTGTCGGACACGAACATGTTAACGATTTCTGGGGTGATTTGCACGGGATCCGCTTGTGCTATGGACGCGCTTCTGGCTACAATACTTACGGTAGAGAGGGATTCCCCCGCGGCGCACGTGTCATAGCGTTACAGGAAGGTGAACGTCAATTTGAGACATGGCTTCATCTCGATGACGGGACAGTAGTCCGGGAGCAACCGGAGCATACACCGCTTCAGCGAACTTTTACCGAAGATTAACGGACCGCACGCCAACTAATAATCGGATTTAACAAATTCAGAACTCATCTTACAGGAGGAAATTGTGAGGGCAAATTCACAAATCTCTATTCGACACGAAGGAAAGATCGCTATATTTGACATTACAGGGTATCTCACCGACGCTTCTGAACCTATACTGAGTGAAGCTTACGCCGATACTGAAGTTCAGGACGCAGAAAAGGTCTTGCTTAATTTTGAACGGCGTAGTTTCATTACAAGTAGTGGGTTCGGTGAAATCATCAGACTGCTTTGGAAAATGCGAGAGAAAGGACAATCTTTACGAGTAGCACATCCGTCTACACAAGTCCGCAATATCTTCAATACCATTGGATTGACGCAGAGTATAGGCGTTTTTGAATCCGAATCAGAAGCATTAGAAGACTTCTGATATGTTGTTCGCCCTTTGAGGACATTGAGTGTAAACACACATTATGTCCTAATGGCACAATTTTATGGGAAAAGTGTGTACATGTTCATATTCAATACTATACCTATCAAACTCCAGAGACTACCCGCGAGGAACTGACCGAAGACGAAGCCCAAAAACAGCGGTAATGCTCTGCGATAGGCTCGGACTCCACCTCCTGTGAAGAGTAATTGCTTAAAGAGCCATCCCAAAAAGATCGAGAACCACATCCAACCGATAGCCCAACCGTTCCCCACAGCATAACCCACAGGATAGAGGGGCCACCACAAAAATTGACGTTTCAGAAACGTCAGTACGCCGGTGAACAGGAAGCCAAATACTATATGCTGGATAGCCGGTAGGTTCGGTGCTCGTGGCGCGATAATCCAACTTTGCAAGCGGTTAAATTCACCAACCCCCCACTGTGCAAACCGGTATTCATAATAGAGTGCCACATGCCCAACAATCGAAATGATTGTCCCCACAATCGACGCAACAATCAAGGCAATAACCAGACGACTTTCATGCAAACGGAAATGTCTGCCGATTTTGAACGCCTCCAATTGATGTGGCATCGGATGACAACGATACCCATACGCAAGCCATGAAAGTAGGGTCGTGTTGGTTAGGTTTTGCGCGCCCAAAGGTCGACTTCCCGCAAACAGTAACATAATTCTGTCCGGATGTACATTATGTAGTTCATGTGTCGGCGGTCCGAGTTCGGCGCGCATGCGCGTCATTCCAAGACATAACACCAAATAGATGCCGAAATATCCGAGCGCAACCCACGGCGATAACCCTGCGAAATACCAGAAAACTAACACAAGAGCCATACTGATTATCAATCCAAAAACAGCGAGTCGATATAAGCCATCTTTAGATTTAAAGGAAAACACTCCGCCGAGGACTCCGAGAATCTGTCGCCGGCTTGTGACGAGAGCAAGTGTCCCAATGCCGAGCCAAGCACCGGAGCGTTGCTCCGTTTGTAAACTGATAGCGGTCGTCAACCCTGTTGCACTGAAAAAGACGCGCTGTGCACCCCAAAACAGGTAAAAAAACCAAAATGACAGCGACAACTCCAGCGGCATAAGATACCCAAACCCAATTGCAAATGGATAGACATAGACCGGTAAACGTCCCATTGCGTTCCAAGGACGGTCAGAAAAGAAGAGTTGATACTTAATTTTCAGTGAAGGTATCACAGGAAAAAGGTAGTTCAACCCTGCCAGAATCTCCAGTCCAAATGCTATTCCGAAACCGAGCCAAATCAACTTATTGCGAAACAGCGTAGACGTATTACCAAGTAACTCAATCGGAAGTGTCGTCAAAGGATAACTCAACTTCTCGTGGTCAATCCACTGTTTTCTGATGATAATGTTGACACACAGCATCATGAATAGGATGACAATCACCAACCCACTCCATGCCACAATGGGCCACATCCACGCATTTAGGTAATGTTCCTGCCAAAACGTATCATCACCCTCAAAGTAGCCCTGTAGAATCCGCCGATCGGTAATCGTCAGCCATGTCGGCATGAATCGGAAGAAGAGATCTGACCATTCATTTTCAGGTGTCGCAAACCATCCCGCGTTGGCAATCATCGGCACTAACTGCCGAACTATGTCGTGTCCAGCGAGCGCAGTTGCTACGGATACCATCGTATACGTCAACGCAAGTTCGCGCGCCGTAGGCGCGAAACCTCTAAATACTTTTTTGAGGAGTGGACTAATGAGAGCGAGTAAAAAAAAGGTGAAGAGTACTGTCGGAAAAATAGAAAAATCGGTTAGTTCCCATACAACTCGGTTTTCTGCAGAGATAATCCAATAACAGGTGAGGATAATGAGGACTGAACCGAGGACGAGAGTCCCAAAAAGAAAACGAAGTGCTGAGGGTTTCTGGTCGCTCTCAGTTGTAGGTGACGCTCTGTGATGCATAGTTATAGTATACCATATCCGTTGGTGTTGATACAACGAACGATATGTCCCCGCTGTAGGACAATGGCTTTGGAATTTGCCATTTGTATTGCTTCATGTTATAATAAATAATACTTTAACTCGCAGGCAAGGGAAAAGTTATGCTACCCGGCGGTCTGGACAATAACGCTCCTCTTTCTAACATTAATAAGATACTGGTCATCCGCGTTGACGGGATCGGAGATTTGCTGAACTCGACCCCGGCGATTTCGTTGTTGCGAGAAAACTATCCATCAGCGGAAATCACAGTATTAGCGCGCCCACTTAATGCCTCTGTGCTAATCGGTAATCCCGATGTGGACAGAATTCTCGTCTTTGATCGGGATGGAAAACACCGCGGGTTTTTAGCACAACTCCAATTCTACCAAAAGTTGCGTCGTGAGCGGTTTCAACTCGTAGTTGCTATGCAAACAGCAATGTGGTCACATCTCGTTGCTTTTCTTTCGGGGGCACCATACCGTTTAGGACGTTATCAGAAACGCTTCAAATCCACACTCACACACGCGTGGCGCGGTAAATATCCAAAAGGCGAAACCCACGAAGTTGATAGAAACTTAGAACTCGTCCGATTCATCTGTAATGGAAAGGGCAAACGAGAACTTATATTCCATTTGTCGCCTGATGAGATTGCCACCGCAAAAGCACGGAATGCTTCATGCGGTATCGGTGGCGAGCCATTTCTCATCGGTATCCATCCAGGTGGGAGTTCGTTCGATAAACGCTGGCCCGAAAAGCAGTACGCTGAACTCGCTGACAGACTCGCACACCACTATAACGCCACAATACTTCTTTTGCAGGGTCCTGGAGAAGAGGCATTAACGGATAATATTCAGAAAGCGATGCAGTCCACTGCTATAGCCCACGCGCCAGAAACAATCCGAGAATTAGGAGCACTGCTATCCTGCTGCGATTTGGTCGTCTGCAACGATTCAGGTCCGATGCATCTCGCTGCAGCATTGGACGTACCGACAATAGCGATCTTCGGTCCCACTGATCATGTCGCGTGGCATCCGTTGAGCGAAAACGCCTCTATCGTGCGGCGGGACATGCCGTGCTGGCCCTGTAGCGCGCATAAGTGCAAAATCGGATGGGAATGCACGAAAAAACTTCCCGTTGATCCGGTTTGGGATGCAACGAAAATAACTGTAGGAGCGAAAGAAGAATGAAGATTGTCGTCGTGGGATGGGGCACAACGGGGGATGTCTATCCTGTCTTGGCACTATCGAAACGCTTGCTCGAAAGAGGACACCAGGTGTGTGTTTGCGCGCTGCCCCTTTATAGAGACAGGATTCTTGAGATTGGTGCGGAATTCCATGAGATAGGGGTCTCTTTTGACTTACCAGAATTTCATGCAGCGATGGACGCAATTATTCCCAAGCGCGACCCGCTTGCCATGCTACGGTTTATCGTAGAAGAAGGGATCGTAAGGCATGGTGGAAAGTGGTATAACGACTGCTCGACTGCGATAGAAGGAGCAGATTTAGTTATCTGCCACTCAATAGACATCCCTGCCCAAGAAGCTGCGATCCGAAACGGAACCCCGTGGCTTACTGTGACGTATTGCCCAAGTACCATAAAATGCCTTGATTTTGCACCCTATCCGTTTCCGAATTGGGGACGCACCTTTAACGCTATTGTATGGAAATTGGCAGAACTCCGCCTTTCAGCAAGTGTGGATACGCTTTTTAATCAATTTATTGTATCCGTTGGCGGAAAACCGAGGCACTCAGTGATTTTAGATGAGATGTATTCACCCCACTTGAACCTCATTGCGGCATCTCCTGTTATTTGTCCTCCTGCTGATTTTCCATCGAATCACAGAATCACGGGGGTATGGCATCTTGCGTCGCCATCCTATATTCCCCCGACTGAACTGGTCAATTTTTTAGCAGAGGGTCCACCACCCGTTATTATTTCGTTCGGCTCCATGGGAGGCTCAAACGGACGTGAGACAACAGAAATCTTGATTGATGCTGTTAAAAAATCAAAGCAACGCGCGATCATCCAAGCCGGATGGGGACAACTCGGCACAGAAGATACTCCACCGGACATTTTCTGTACGGAGTATGTGCCACACCAGTGGCTATTTCCAAAGGGTCGCTGCGTTGTACACCACGGCGGAGCTGGAACAACAGCATCAGTGTGTCGTGCAAAAGTGCCGTCTGTTGTTGTAGCACACCATGCAGACCAACCGTATTGGGGAAAACGCCTGTCGGACTTAGGAGTGGCACCGAGGCACCTGCATCGCCGCAGCCTTACCGCCGAACGCTTGGCGAAACGGATCCAGCAAGCTCTGGAAACCCCGAAGATGACTGCGCGTGCGCGGGTTTTGGGAGAACAGATAGAAGCAGAAGACGGCTTGACAACAGCCGTTGATCTGATTGAATCTTTTTAAGGAACTGGAAAATGCTAAACTTGTTTGACTAGGACTTACGCACTTCCGCGGTAGGTGCGGTTTCCAACCGCACCGAATGCGTCCGAATAGATGAAATTTAGTGATTTTGCGTAAGTCCTGTTGACATTCCAATGCACGACAGAGAAGGCTTTATTGAAGCTTTAGAAAAACTTGACGCAAAAGCAACTGCTGTTGCGTGGGAGTTTTTGGAGCGTGAGATTCCCGGCGTTGCTGACGATGAAGCGTTCGACGGGCTGTGCTGGTTTGACATCGCCGAAGTAGAACTTGACTTAACCTTGAAAGAAATGGTGGCTCTAACAACTTTTGACTCTATAGGTATCAGTATTGACGCGATGGACATGCAGGGACGGGATCCGCTCAGTGACGTGCAGTATCTTCACAGTCTCTATGAATGGTGGGAGGTAATAGAAAAAGATCGCGAAACACTTGAGAACCTTTTTCAAAACAAAGCCGTTTCTGAAATACTTGAGGAAATACACACCGTTCTAAAAGTCTATAGTATCCCTTTTGGTAGCATAGAGAGCGTTCACAGGTTCTGTGAAAACGCAATGCGGGAAGCGATGGATGCGTGGTTAAAAGACGAGAAGCGTTAAACCCTCTCCACTTCAATGTTGTTTCTTCTATTTACGCAATTTGCGTAAGTCCTGATTAAAAACCTTTGATAAAAAATGCTGAAGAAAATTCTCGTCTTTAGTTTCAGTTTCATTGGCGATGCAGTCCTATCCACTGCTGTTATCCAGCCACTGAGAAGACACTTCCCAGATGCCTATATCACCTTCCTTGTCGGATCGCGAGCATTTGATCTCCTTGCTACTGATCCCAACATCGACGCGACTGCTGTTTACGACAACCGAGGTGAACACGCCGGTTGGAAAGGGAGACTACGTCTCATAAAAACCCTACGACGTGGCAAGTTTGACCTCGTTGTCAACTTGCGGGACAGCCTCATGGCATGGTGTATCGGTGCGGAACATTGGGGGATGGCACACAGTGACAGCAACCGCCACGCTGTCACTCGATATCTGGAAGTGCTTCAGAGGCAAGGCGTTGACACAACGGATGCGTCCCCATACTTACAGTTGACTGAAACGGAATATGTCAATGCACGCCACTTTCTTGCCGAAGCAGGTCAGACATCAGAACAATTGTTAATTGGTATTCATCCAGGTGGGAATTGGGATTACAAGTTGTGGGATGCAAAGAATTACGCGACTGCCGCGAGTATTTTAGCTGAGAAACTAAACGCAACGATTTTACTCTTTGCCGGTCCAAACGAAAGCGAACTTCAAGCGAACGTCGCAGAAATGATGGATGTCCCGCCGATTCTTGTCCACACTGACGATCTTCGGCATCTCGCGGCATTAATCTCGGTATGCGACGTGTATATCGGAAACGACACGGGACCAATGCATATTGCTGCTGCTGTGAGGACACCTGTCGTCGCGCTTTTCGGCTCAACGAATCACATTCGGAGCGGTCCCTACGGAGACAAACGGACGGTTGTACAGAGTGGGATAAATTTGGGTTGCAATCCGTGTCATCCGGGGAGGCATCCCGGAAGGTGCGGTGCTGGTAGTTGTGCAGTGATTGCGGGGATTACGGTGGAACAGGTATTAGTCGCAGTTGAGCATTACGCCTCTTCAATCTCACCATCAATCCAGTAACATTGTGTGTCAGATCTTTTTCCATTGCAGTCGTAGGCTATTTAGCACAACAGATACACTGCTAAACGCCATCGCAAACGCTGCAAGCATCGGATGTAGTTCTCGAAACATCATAGGTACGAAAGATAGCGGGTAAAGCGCACCCGCGGCGACTGGAATTAAAAGGACATTGTAGAAGAAGGCCCAGAAAAGGTTCTGTTTAATCGTGCGCATCGTCGAGCGGCTGAGCCGAATTGCATCGGCGAGTCCACGCAAATCGCTGTGCATGAGCGTCACGTGTGCTGTTTCTCTGGCAATATCGGTCCCTGTGCCGAGTGAAATTCCGATATCGGCTTGTGCCAATGCTGGGGTATCGTTGATACCGTCACCTACCATCGCGACGAGTCCACTATTCTCTGATTGTAACTTTTTAACGGCTGCTGCTTTATCTTCAGGTTTGAGTTCTGCCATGACATCGCCGATTCGCGTAGCCTTGGCAATCGCATTAGCCGTAACACGGTTATCCCCTGTCATCATTGTTACAGTACATCCAAGTTCGTAGAGTTCCGAGACTGCAGCTTGTGCCTCAGATCTCAATGTGTCTGCAACCGCCAGAAGTCCAACAACTCGCCCATCAACGGCAATCCATAGGATGGTTTTCGCCTCGGTTTGTAGACGTTCTGCGTCCTCTTCAAATCTCCTTGTCGGAGTGTTGTGCTGTTGAATTAAGGATAAATTGCCGATGATGACACTATTTTCACCGACCTGTGCCGTGATACCGTGTCCAGTGACGGCTTCAAACTGACTCGGTGTAGCGATATCCAGTCCACGTTCCTTAGCCGCTTGGACAACCGCCTTTCCGATAGGGTGTTCACTACCAAGTTCCGCAGCAGCGGATAGTTGTAGAAGTTCTGATTCGTCTTCATCCGTGAGAATATCCGTAAGCGTGAGTTTTCCCTCTGTCAAGGTGCCTGTCTTATCGAGGACAATTGTGGTTAACTCTCCAGCGCGCTCAAGTGCCTCACCGTTTCGGAAGAGGATACCGCGCTGCGCACCAATACCGGTTCCCATCATAACGGCAGTTGGCGTGGCAAGTCCCAATGCACAAGGGCAAGCTGTGACAAGAATCGCAACTAAACGGAGCATTGCTGGGGTGAATCCTTCTCCGATGAGGAACCACCATACGAGAAACGTCACAACGGCAATCCCGCTGACGACAGGCACAAACACATTTGTGACCGCATCGGCGGCGCGTTGGATAGGAGGTTTGCTCTGTTGTGTTGTATGTACCAATTGGACAAGACGGGTAAGTGCCGTTTCTGTCCCGATATGTGTCGCTTCCATTGTGAGCATTCCACTCTGGTTCATCGTCGCTACGGTCACAGGGTCGCCGGGTCCTTTATCTACGGGCAGACTTTCTCCGGTAAAGACGCTTTCATCAATGGCACTTTTGCCGCTGCGCACCACACCATCAACAGGAATACTTTCGCCGGGACGTACAAGAAGGACATCTCCTACGCCGACCTGTTCAATAGGAATGTGCTGTTCTTCGCCGTTTTCTAAGCGGCACGCTATTTTAGGGGAAAGTTGAGGAAGTTTTTTGAGGGCTGCGTTTATTTTACCTTTGGCACGTGCTTCAAGAAGTTTCCCTAACTTAATCAATGTAATGATAACAGCGGCAGTCTCAAAATAGACGTGAGTCCCGAAGCGCGCTCCCTCGCCCATCCCTAATGCGATCGTTACAGTGAGGCTATAGAGAAACGCCACAGATGAACCCATAGCGACAAGGACATCCATATTGGCAGATCGGTTGCGTAAGGCTTTAAATCCGCCAATGTAATAGTCCCAAGCAACATAACCCTGCACAGGTAACGCTAAACCAAACATGAGCCAGTTAACCCAGTTTGCTGATGCCCACGCGCCTAACAGGTTCATATCTCTACCCATGCTGATCAGGAAAAGTGGGAGCGTGAAGATGACCCCGACGATGAATTGCATCTTTTGGCGTCGGAACTCCTTAGCGCGAGCTGCGTCTTCTTCGTCCGCATCAACTACGTCAAAACCGAGATCTCGGATCTTGTCGACGATGGCTTCCTCGCTGAGCGTGGATGCATCAAAGGTAACAGCGGCATATTCAGTGGCGAGGCTGACCTCTGCGGCAAGGATACCATCCATCTTTTTAAGATGACGTGTGATGGTGCTTGCACAGTTTTCGCAGTGCATCCCTGTGATGGGAAGGTTAAGTTGGTATTCCATTTTCATTGGTTCTCCGTCAGGGAAAGTCGGGAATCGGAGTTCCCTCCTACAGAAATTCCGACCCTCTCTGGCACTTAAAAAGTCACTTTACCAATTTTAGCACATTGCAGACAAGGGATGCAAGGACAGGATACAATGGGTAAAAGTCTTTCAACTATCCTAAATGGACAGGTAGACCCGTTTCAAGAGACTCATTGGCAGCGATGGACAAAATAGCAGTTTTAGCGGCATCGGAATAAGGGGATCGGATTGCACTGCCATCACCTGTGCGGACTGCCTGAATAAAAGTGCTGTCCATGTCAATTGTGCAATTGTTTTTCGGATTCCACGTAGTCGTCTCATCAGCAGTGGAGAGCACAAGGGCACTACGGAGATGGTATTCAAGCGAACCGTCCTCACAGAAAATGTCTAAGCCGGAACGTCGCATCCCATTCGTCGTGAAGCAGGCGGAAAACATAATACCGAAGACTCCACTCTCAAATTGCAATGAAACGGCAGATGCTTCCTCAATATCGTAATCGGCATTTGGGATCATATCATTGCGTGCGACAGCGTAGACCGTTTTAACTTCACCGAAGAGGTACCTCGCCATATCAAATTCGTGTGTCGTCTGTTCCGTGTGCTGTCCACCGGATTTCGCCTTCTCGCGCCACCATCCACCCGGCATACCACCCATCCAGTAGCCCATGAAGAACCCGACGCGTCGAGAAGCGAGAAGTTCCTGCGCCTTGTCGATAATATCAAGGTAGCGTTCCTGATACCCAGTAGCAGTGATGATCCCTTTCTCTTCGACTTCAGCCGCGATCTCTTTTGCTTCGTCGGCATCCATGTGCACCGGTTTCTCTACAAACATCGGCAGTCCGGCAGCAACGACCGCGCGCTCGGGTGCCCCGTGGGCAAACGGCGGAATTGAGATATAAACGGCATCCAATTCCTCACTCGCGAGCATCTGATTATAATCCCCATAGGCTTTACCACCGTATTGGGTAACAGCCTGCTCCGCTTTCTCCACTACAATATCACAAAAGGCAACGAATTTTGTGCCGCCAATCTCGGTTAACTCGCGCAAGTGGCGATTCATGTTGCCACCTGTGCCGATAAAGCCTAATCTAACGTCTGACATAACTTCCTCTTTTTCGTTTCTCTTAAGACTTATGCAAAATCCCTTGCTTTGTATTTCGGCAAGGGAAAAACAAAAGTGTGGAAGACCGAGGAATCAACCTTCTATCTTTCCACACTTCAATTTAATATCTATCGGTATTATATTGGCTATCAGGTGTTCGCTATGCTCACTGCCGACTGTCGGTTAAGAGGTTTTCATTTAGCAAAGGTTTCCCCTTGTGACTGATGGAACCGATTGCTGACGGCTGATAGTCATTCTTCTGACTGCGATTAAAAAACAGAATTCTGTGCTGGATTCAGCATAAGCGAGGGCAGAATACCGATAAGCAATACACCAATCGCCGCGAGGACCAACCCCACAACAAGTGTGCCCGGATACGACGCGAACGGCAATTCCTCTTCTGGTTCACGCATATACATCGTCACAACAACACGGAGATAGTAGAACGCCGATATTGCAGTGTTGATGGCGCCGACAATAACAAGCCAGATATGTCCTGCCTGAACTGCAGATTTGAAAATATAGAATTTTCCAACGAACCCAGCAGTCGGCGGAAAACCGGCGAGTGACAAAAGCATGATCGTCATAAACATAGCAAGTAACGGTTTTCGGAGACCAAGTCCTGCGTAATCGGAAATCATAAGACTCTCGCCATCGTCTGTTTTCGCCAAGATGACCGCACCGAATGCACCAATATTCATCACACAGTAAACGAGCAGATACAGCATCGCGCTGGAGATCCCATCGTTATTTGCAGCCGCCAAGCCTATTAGGACGTAACCCGCGTGGGCAATACTCGAATAAGCGAGCATCCGTTTTATGCTTGTCTGCGCAATCGCGATGACATTTCCAACCGTCATCGTTAACATCGCCAACACTATGACAACGCCACTCCATTCGACTTGCAAATTTGGTAATGCTTCCATGAAAATTCTGAGGAACGCCGCAAACCCAGCCGCCTTTGGTCCGGCGGAGATAAACGCTGCTATCGTTGTGGGCGCGCCTTCGTAAACATCAGGTGCCCATTGATGGAACGGAACAATGGCGACCTTAAATCCGAATCCGACAATAAGAAGGAACATTCCTGCTAACAACAGTGGCGATTTATTCTCGGTAGTAATTGCTTCAGCGATTGCGGGGACATTCGTCGTTCCGGCACCCCCGTAAATAAGGGCGATCCCGTAGAGGAAGAACGCGCTTGCAAATGCACCGAGCAATAGATATTTCATCCCCGCCTCACTTGAAGCAGGGTTATCTCGAAAATAACCTGCCAATACATACAACGATAATGACATCAGTTCCAATCCGAGGAAGACGATAATCAACTCATTGCCTGCAGCCATCAACATCATGCCAAGCGTCGCCAGCAGAATAAGTAGGTAATAAGGACCCTGCTTTCTATCATCCTTGCCCAAATAACTCATCGAGATCAAAACGACCAAAATCGTCGAAACAAGGAAAATAGTGTTGAAGAAGAGAGAGAAATTATCCACCTTGAACATATCGTTGAACTGGGTGCCAACTGTGCCTGCTTGATGCATCTGGATAGAGACCCATAGCGCGATTCCAGCTCCAACGATCGTCATCCAGCCGAGAATCGATTTTGAAATGGAGTCAAACAGATCAAAAACGAGGACGATGAGCAACGTTAAAGCGATAACCAGCTCCGGCATCAGTAACTGCCAGTTAATCTCTATTGGCATTTAAAACCTCCTTTTGTAGTCTTAAGTGCGTTAGCGCAGGAACACAAGCGTCACAATCACAAAGAGCGGGACTAAAATTACCACCGACCAGAGCATATATCCAAAGAAACTCGGCATGCGGATACCGCTTTGTTCCGCGATTGCCTTCACCATGAAATTGGGGGCATTGCCGATATAGGTATTTGCACCCATAAACACCGCTCCAACAGAAATAGCCGTTAGCAATTTGACGAACTCTAAGTGCTCGGGACCTGTCAATTGTCCAGACAAAATTTCCGGTATTACGGCTTCAGTGAGATGCAATTTTCCGAGTGCTGTGTTGAAAAAGGTCAGATAAGTCGGGGCATTATCTAAGAAACTCGACAGAATACCCGTTATCCAGAAATAGTGCATCGGTTCTTTTATCGCCCCAATTAACCCACGTAACGCGCCGTTTTCACCGGCTTTCAGAATCGCTAACGCCGGAATAATGGTCATAAAAATGCCAGCGAACACCTTTGCAACCTCTTCAATTGGCTCCCACGAAAATTCGTTCGCCTGACGCAACTCACCCGTAAAGGGTGTGAATCTGAGAGATAACAGCCCCATGACGACAATCAACACATCGCGTGCAATATTCTGCCAGTATACATGCACACCAAAGATATTGACTTCTCCCCACTTGAAACTGCCGCTCATTAAGACAGCAACGACGATGCCGAGGAGGAAGACGAGGTTGAAAAGTCCGTCTACACGGATTGGTTCGTTGGTACCATCGTCTGGCACAACACCACCTTCCCGTTTAAACATGAATGTGTCTAATACAAAGAACAGCACAATTAGGATAATGCTAATAAACAGCATGTGAGGGAAAAGAGCCGTCGTCGTCCAGAAGAAAGGCACGTTGTGCAAGAATCCCAAAAACAGCGGTGGATCGCCTAACGGTGTTAAAGAACCACCGATGTTACTCACGAGAAAGATGAAGAAGACAATCAGATGAATCTTGTTCTGCCGATATGCGTTTGCTCGAATGAGGGGGCGGATGAGGAGCATTGACGCGCCTGTTGTGCCTACCCACGAGGCGATGGCGGTCCCGATAAGCAGTAAGAGCGTGTTAACTAATGGTGTCCCACGCAATGTACCACGTACGAGAATCCCACCCGCTACCGTGAACAAGCCCCACAACAGGATAATGAACGGGATATAGTCTATCAGGTAGATATGCAGAATGTCGTAAAACGCTTCTCCTCGAAACGCTATGAGATACGGAAGTGCGAAGGCTAACGCCCAAACCAATGACATTTTTCCGCCGTGGTGGACCAGAAAATGGGAATCCAACACAAGTGGGAAAATCGCAATAGAGAGGAGTATACCCACAAACGGAATGATACTCCAAATAGGCAATTTCGCACCGTCTACTCCATGACCGTGGTGTGCGTCATCTGCGCCGAAGGCTTCCATTGAAACCGACAGCATAAGTCCCAAAATCACACAAAGAATAAGTCCTGATGCAAGTTTAAACTTCACTTACTTCGTCTCTGCCTCCTTTTCAATCTTTTTATGTTGGACACGCTGTGTTCCCTGTAGAGCGAGTTCGGTGTCTTGTAGTATTTGTTCTCCCGAACGCCCCATAGTCGCTTCGGTTTGCACCTGCGTTACGACAAGACCTACTGATTTCTCCATCTTACTCAGGAAAGGTTTTGGATAAACGCCGATCCAGACGATGAACAGTAGTATTGGAAGCATCACAACGATCTCGCGTGCGTTCAGATCGGGCAAAGCTTCATTTGTCTTATCCAGTGTCCCAAACATCACCCGTTGGAACATCCACAGCATATACACGGCTGCCAGAATTACACCTGCTGTTGCTATCACTACATATATCTTTGAGAAAGCTCCCTGAACAAAACTGCCGAGCAGTATCATATATTCGCCAACGAATCCATTCAAACCCGGTAGCCCAATTGACGATAATGTCACAACCATAAAAATCGTAGCAAAGATCGGCATTCGCTTCGCCAACCCCCCGAAATCTACAATCATTCTGCTGTGTCGTCGTTCATAAATCATTCCGACCAAAAGGAACAACGCGCCTGTGCTCAAGCCATGATTAATCATTTGCAAGACGCTTCCTTGAATACCAGCGGGATTTTTTGAAAATAACCCTAACACTACAAAACCGAGGTGACTCACACTGGAATATGCGACCAGTTTTTTCAGGTCCGGTTGAACCATCGCCACCAATGCGCCGTAAATGATGCCAATTACAGCCAGCGGTACTATCAATGGAGTGAATTCAGTCGCTGCATCGGGAAAAAGTGGTAGACAAAACCGGATGATCCCATAGGTACCCATCTTTAGCAGCACCCCAGCAAGGATTACACTTCCGACTGTGGGGGCTTCAACGTGGGCATCTGGTAGCCACGTATGGAAAGGAAAAAGCGGGACCTTAATGGCAAATGCAATGAAAAACGCAAGGAATAATAGATTTGAATGTTCAAATGGACCGCTGAGCGTCGTGAGGTCGAAACTATTATTGTTTTGGAAATACAGTGCCAAAATGCCAACAAGCATTAGTGCACTGCCCGCCATTGTATAAAGAACGAACTTCACAGTTGCATAAATTCGACGTTCTCCGCCCCAAATACCGATGAGGAAGTACATCGGAATCAACATTGACTCCCAAAATACAAAGAAGAGGAACAGATCCAAAGCACAGAAAACGCCCAACATCCCAGTCTCAAGAGCGAGGAGGGACATCATAAAACCGCTTAGCCCTTTGTCGATTGAGTTCCATGCAGCAAGGATACACACCGGTGTCAGGAAAGTTGTAAGCAACACTAACCATAGCGAAATACCATCGATGCCGATGTGGTAACTTGTACCTAAACCGGGAATCCATGCCTGCTGTGTGACGTTTTGGAACGTTCCAGTCGTTGCGTCAAACCCGGTGTAAAGTCCCAACGAAACAATAAACGTCAGGAGTCCAATGACAAGTGCAATGCCTTTGACAGCGGATGCACCGAGTCCTCTGAGCAACGCGATCGCTATCACGCCGAGCAGTGGTAAAAAGATGACTATCGAAAGTAACAAGGAAACCTCCTTTAGGGTATCTTAACTTCCGTCGATAGGCACAACCTACCGATCGCGATTTCCTCTTAAAAGGAATAAATTACCGCCAGAACCAAGGATAAAGCCAATACCGCATCCTATTTTCTTCTTGCTGCCCCAATTCGCGGCGGCGTTTCGAGAAACTGTCTGCGGGTATTTTATTTTTCCACCAAGTTCTTAACTTACGGTTGAAGGTGGAAATATCTTTATCTGATCTTCCACAGTTGTCCAGAACCCACGCACCCAGCCTGACATCATTGTCAATTTGCACAGCCGCTTCCTGAAAAGCCTCTGCTGAGATGCCGAGGAAGGATAAAATCACCATATCTTGTTTGGAATCAGCACCGTATTTATAACGTCCGATTTCTCCAGCGTGGGCAACTCGCGCTTTATCTGTCAACCTTGCGACCCCACAGATCCCGGCAACTTCTTTGTTGAGCATATCCCGCGGTCGAAAAGTTTTCTGTTTCATTTTCTTCCTCCATCAGTGTTCCTCAAAGAAGGAGGGTTCACATTTAAAATACAAACGGGCTACGTAAAAAACAGATAGTATGCGAGGAATAACACAATTCCGAAAACCATTGATACAATATAGACTTGGACAAGTCCTGTCTGGAGGCGGCGCAACGTCCCACCAATAAATCGGATAATAGACCCCACACCGTTGACGATTCCATCAATAATGCCGTTATCTACAATCCGCCAGAGCAGGTAATGGGAACCGTTTTTAATCGGTTGCACGATCAGGGCGTTATACACTTCATCAACATAATACTTGTTCGCAAGAAGCTTATGGAGTGCATTGGTAGGTTCGTCAGACGGTGTTTTTTCTCGGTAGCGCGACCATGCGAACGCAATACCTGCCAAACCGACTACAGATGAAATCGCCATGAACAAGATCACATTACCCGATGCCTCATGGTGCGCCTCTGGAAAAACACCCTTCGTGAAGTGATGGAACCAACTATCATGTCCACCCCATCCCAATAGTAAGCCGATTAAAGCAGAAGGAATCGCCAGAATTGCCAACGGTACCCACATGATTGGTGGCGATTCGTGCAGATGCGAAGCAACATCGGAGTCAACACGAGATTCACCATAAAATGTCACGAAAATCAGACGGAACATATAAAACGCCGTTAAGAACGCCGTGACTAAACCGATGGCGTAAATAATAGGCGAACTCCCCCAGGCACTGTGCAAGATTTCATCTTTGCTCCAGAAACCGCTTAGAAACGGAAATCCGGCAATGGCAAGTGCCCCCACTAAAAAGGTCCAATGTGTTATCGGCATTTTTGACCTTAAACCGCCCATCTTCCGCATATCCAATTCATTCGCCATCGCGTGCATCACACTACCAGCGGTGAGGAACATCAGCCCTTTAAAGAAGGCGTGCGTTACTAAATGGAAAACGCCAGATGCATAAGCTCCAACGCCAACACCGAGAAACATATACCCGAGTTGACTCACGGTGGAATAGGCGAGGATGCGTTTTATATCGTTCTGGGTAAGTGCTATCGTTGCCGCGAAGAACGCAGTCAAAACGCCGATCCAAGCGACCACTTCGCCGGTATGTGCTATATTGTAAAGCACAGCCGAGCGTGCTATCATATAGACACCCGCCGTCACCATTGTCGCAGCGTGAATCAAGGCACTGACAGGGGTGGGACCTTCCATTGCGTCCGGAAGCCATACATAGAGCGGAATCTGCGCCGATTTACCTATCGCGCCAACGAAAAGTAGCAAGGTCGCTATAACGAGGGTACTCGCACCAAAAACTTTCTGGAAATTATCCGCCTCAGCGGCATCAAATATCGATGTGAAATCAAGGGTTCCAAACGCAGCAAACAGGGTAAACATCCCCAACAGGAATCCGAAATCACCGATCCGGTTCACGATGAACGCCTTTTTCCCCGCATCTGTCGCCGTTTGCTTTTCATACCAGAATCCTATGAGGAGATATGAGCAGAGTCCAACGCCTTCCCACCCAACGAACATCATCAGATAGTTGTTTCCGAGGACCAAGATTAGCATGGCAAAGATGAACAGGTTCAGATAGGCAAAATAGCGTGTATATCCTTCATCACCATGCATATAGCCGATCGAATAGACGTGGATAAGAAACCCAACACCTGTAATCACTAACAACATTACTGACGTTAGCGCGTCCACACGGAACCCGATGTTGAAAGCGAACGACTCGCCTGTAATCCATTCATACAGCGTTTCATCGAATGGAGCAGCACCGCCGTGCAAACTGGCAAAAGCGATAATCGAACAGACTAAAGACACAAGCACCACAAGCGAACCTATCCAGCCGCTGAGTTGCTCGTTACCTTTTAGCCCCTTATTTTCTGCAAGTCCTAATAACCCGTTAATCAGGAACCCAACAAGTGGGGCAACTAACAGGATAACAATTAATTCTATTGTCATTTTTTATCCTTCTATTGGTTCTCAGAATCTTCTTTAACTGATAACCGATAACCAATTTTGCTTAGCCCTTCAACGAATTAACTTCATCCACATTAACCGTCTGTCGATGTTTGAAGACACTGACAATAATTGCGAGCCCAATCGCGACTTCAGCAGCAGCGACAGTCATTACAAAAAAAACGAACACCTGTCCCGTTGCTTCACCGAGGCTACGACTGATAGCTACAAAGGCGAGATTCGCCGCATTCAGCATCAATTCAATACACATAAAGATGATAATGGCGTTCCTGCGGATGAGGACCCCGATGACTCCGGTTGTAAACAAGAGCGCACTCAATATGAGATAATATTCTAACGACATTTTTTTAACTTTCCTTGCGGTTAAACGACATGGGTTTGGACTTTAACGTGCCTTTCTCAAATCCGCCCTCCACTACGTTACGGGCTATATGCTTTGAACATCAAGATTTAATTCTTCTTGCGGGTTAACCAACGTCGGCTACGTTTTTGACGCTATGACGGTAAACATCTCATCTACTGATTACTGACTTAACTCTCTTCTTGACTATCGCGTTTTACCAAGACGATAACACCAATCAATGCCGCCAACAAGATAAGCGAGGTAACCTCAAACGGTAAGAGGTACTTGCTGAACAAGAGTTCACCAATGTCATAAGTGGTTGTCGTTACCGCTGCCGCCGTAGATTCTGCCGATGCCACTGCGGTGTCGTTGAGCGAATTCACTGCGATATAGATGCCTTCAGCGGCAAAGAGAATGCCTAAGATAATAGCGAATCCCTTCAGCTTCCCTCCAAGAGCCCCTTTCACCGAGAGTGTACCCAAGTTCAGAAGCATAATTACAAAGAGAAATAGGACCATGATCGCGCCGGCATAGACAATTACTTGTACAGCCGCAACAAAGTGTGCGCCCAGTAGGATAAAAAGCCCTGCTTGCGCAAAAAATGTTACAATAAGCGAAAGCGCGCTATAAATCGGATGTCGAAACGAGATTACAGCAATCGCGCCAATCAGCGAGACCGCTCCAAAGAGAATAAATAGAATCTGTTCTGCATTCATCAGCCTGCCTCCTATTCTATTGCGTCAAGAGCGGTTGGGGTGAGTTGATTGTCGCTATCCTGGATTGTCGGCTTAGGTGTCTTCATTACAAGGAGTCCTGCGACAATAGATGCAACAATAAACGCGGAGACCACATTGCCGATCCCTACGATCAGACGAGAGCCAGTCGTTATCCATAAAGTGCCGGTTACGACGATTGAAGACAAGGCGACAGGCATTAGGAATTTCCAACCGAAATTCATAAGTTGGTCATAGCGGAACCGAGGAAGCGTCCATCGCACCCAGATAAATACAAATAGGAAAATCGCTGTTTTGACAAAAAAGATACCGAACGAGATAAGTCCGCTCCATACAGGACCACCCATATTTTCTAAACCGAAGAAATGCCATCCACCTAAAAAGAGTGTCACCACCACAGTGGATCCAACAATCATGTTCATGTATTCCGCCATGAAAAACATAGCAAATTTCATGCTACTGTATTCGGTATGATAGCCTGCGACAAGCTCCTGTTCCGCTTCAGCGAGATCAAAAGGTAATCGATTTGTTTCCGCAAACATCGCTGTTGTAAATGCCAGAAATGCGGGGAAATGAATCAGGAAATTCCACTCCCACGGGTATGCGCCTTGCGCCTTGGCAATCTCACGAAGACTGAGAGAACTCGTTAGCATCAAGATGCCAATAATTGCCAAGCCGAGCGTTAGTTCGTAACTAATCATCTGTGCAGATGAACGCAAACCGCCCAAAAGCGAATATTTGTTATTAGATGCCCATGCCCCAAGCACGACCCCGTAAACGCCGAGGGACGTTACCGCCAAAATATACAGAACACCGATGTTGATATCTGCGATCTGGAGTGGTATTTCGTGTCCCAATATCGTGATAGCACTTCCAAATGGCACGACCGCAATCGTAACCATCGCAGGCACCAAGAGCATCGCGGGAGCAAGCACATAGAGCGGCTTGTCTACGTGATCTGGAATAATATCTTCTTTAAAGAGGAACTTTAACCCGTCAGCAATTGGTTGTAGAATCCCTTGGAAACCGACGCGATTCGGTCCCAGCCGATCCTGCATCCACCCACTCACCCGACGTTCTGACCAAATCATTGCCATCACACCAATAAGCAGGAGATGTACGATGATGAGAATCTTGCCGATTGAACTGAGGATTAAAACGAGAAGTTGTGAATTTTCCATTTTTTTACTATTCCTTGCGGAGAAAGGACATGGGTGCTGACTCTAACGCGCCTCCCCATATCCGCCTGCGCCTGCTTCGCAGTGAGAATGCAGGCTACAATTTGGTTTTAATGTTTCCAAAAACCAAGCTTTTTACTAATCACTGTCTGCTAACTTAATCCCCGCATCTCCAATTTTTTGATGCGTTGCATCTGCATACTCAGGGACCTCCTCTGCAATTGCCAAGGCAATCTCACCGGCAAAGTGATAATTCATCTCACCGCCCAACTGCTTGGCAAGCTGCTGCGTAATTTCCCAATCCACACGCGCTTCACCCGGTGGGTCAATCGCCTTACGAATCCGCTGCACCCAACCTGTCGAATTAGTGAAGGTGCCATCTTTCTCGGCGAAGGTTGTTCCCGGTAGAACCACATCTGCCAACTGTGTGGCTTCTGAAGGCAAAACATCTTGCACAATAAGGAAATCAACACTCTCCAACGCCGCTTTTTCAGCATCTTCAAGAGGACGTTCCGGTCCACCACTCACGAGGTAAACGACTTTCGCACCCGATACCTTCTCCCAAAGCGCATCACCCTCTAAAACGACGTTACCATTCGCAGAACCGAGTATCGTTCGCGCCCCTGCCGTGTTAGGATTCTTGTCGGCTTCAATTGTAAATTGTGGAAACTTGTGTTCTTCACCGGTCAGCTGCCCAAAGAGTCCCAACTGCGTTGTTTTCAGCACATCATGTGCGAACTGTTGTAAAACGTAGTTGTCTTCATTTGTACCCTGTGCAGAACCGATAACAACAATGTCCTCAGTTTCCATTTCCGACAATTTTTCTGTAATTACTGCTAAGGCATCTCTCCAATGCGTTGGAGTGAGTTCCTCATCAACCCGTTTAAGTGGAAGTTGGAGTCGGTCATCGCTGTTCACATAGTGGTAACCGAGGCGACCATCGTCACACATCCAATGTTGGTTAATATCTTCGTGGAAGCGGGGCTTGATCCTGTACACACCATCGGCTTTATATTCTACGGTGATATTGCAACCGACACTACATCCTGAACAAACGCTGTCCGCTTTCTCTAAAAACCAAGGACGAGACTTGAACAAGAAATCTTTGCTAATCAATGCCCCAACAGGACAAATATCAACAACATTCCCTGCCAATTTGTTATCCAGCAGTTGCAAAGGGACACCCTCATGACTTCTTGGAATATCAATTTCGTCGTGGGAGCCGCGGTGGACTAAGCCTAATTCGCCCGTCCCAGATACCTCATCCGCAAATCGGATACACCGGGTGCAGACAACGCAGCGCGTTGCGTAAAGCAGCACATCGGGTCCTAAGTCTTTCTTAGGTGGAACATTTTTGACCTCAAGATAACGACTCTTATCGTGTCCGTGTCGATGTGAGTAGTCTTGCAGGTCACACTCACCAGCCTGATCACAGACAGGACAATCAAGGGGGTGATGCACAAGCAGAAATTCCAATATGTCCGCGCGTGCCTTTTTGACGCGCTCACTGTCTGTGCGGACAATAAAGTCGTATTTTCCATCCAGTTTCCTATCGGGCGGTGCTGTTCTAAGCACTGTCGTACACCCCGTTGCAAGCTGCCGATCAGGGACGATCGCACCAGCAGGTGGAAAAAAAACGTGCGGCTCAACGAGACACATTCTGCAATTGGCAGGTCGACTCAACCCTGGGTGATAACAGTAGTGAGGGACTTCAATGCCATGTTCTCTTGCCGCCTCGACTACATTCGTTCCATCTTCAACCTCTATTTCAAGGTCGTTCAGTTTAACAAATGCCATTTATTAATTTTCCTTTAAAAATCCTACAGGTCAGCGAACTCCTTCGGAACAAACCGCTGTTGATACGCGTAATTTTCCTCCGGTGGGACGGTCGCCTCAGCAACAGGTAGGGTGACAAGCTTACCTTCTCGGATAGTGGCTTCAAATTCGGGTCGGAACTTACGCATATAACTCACGGCGGGCCAGGAAACTGCGATGCCAAAGACACAAATCGTATTCCACGTCATTGTATCCACATTCGCAATATTATTGGCGACACTTTCCAGCAAATCTAAGTCTTCGTAGATTTCTTCTGTCTCACCGGTATCGCCCCATCTACCATTTTCAGCGACCCCGAATTTGGGACGTGTCATAGTGTCTTTTCGTCCGTTTCCGTCGGCAATGCGCTGGACAATATCCCGCACCCACGGAGTTCCCCAGCGGCACGGTGTACACTGTCCACAAGATTCATGGGCGTAGAACTTCATGATATTGAGCAAGCAATCGACGATATTCCGAGTCTCGTTCATAACAATGATACCGCCGGAACCGAGCATCGACTTAGCAAGCGTGAGCGAAGTAAAATCAAGTCGCGTATCCAACTCATAGTGTGTTAAAATCGGTGCGGAACTACCACCTGGGATAACTGCCTTTACCTCTTCCCCGCGCAGGCCACCCGCGACCTCAATGAGTTCTGAACATGTCAAGCCGAGATCAAGTTCATAAACACCCGGTTCGTTAACATCACCACTGATGCAATAAAGCTTCGTGCCCGTGTTGGGATCGGGTGTCGGCGGATTAGCTCGCGTATCGGCATACGTCGGTCCCATCTGGGTGTACCACTCAACGCCGTTGCCAACGATGAAAGGTAGGTTGCACAGGGTCTCAACATTCTGTACGACGGTTGGCTTCCCAAACACACCCTCAACAGCAGGAAACGGAGGTTTGTTTCGAGGTTGCCCACGTTTGCCTTCAAGAGATTCAATGAGTCCTGTCTCCTCGCCACAGATATAGGCACCGGCTCCTGGGTGTGAATAGATGTCAATGTTGAGTCCTGTACCACGAATGTCTTTGCCGAGGTATCCCTTTTCGTATGCCTCCTTGATAGCAGCATCCAACATTTTTTTCCCAAGGGTGAATTCACCCCGAATGTAGATATAAGTTGTCTCAATGCCCATCGCATAGCAGCAAATCAGGATGCCTTCAATCAATAAGTGTGGATTCTTTTCCAAAACGTAGCGGTTACTGAACGTTCCTGGTTCACTTTCGTCAGCGTTGCAACAGAGGTAACACGGTTTTATATCTTTTGGAACGAAACTCCATTTCAAGCCCGTCGAGAATCCTGCACCACCTCTACCTTTCAACCCGGAATCCATCACCATTTTGGCAATATCGTCTGGTTGATATTCCGCAATTGCCTTTTCAAAGCGCGTGTAGCCGTCGTATTGCCGAAAAACATCGAACGTGTTAATATCAGGCACATCCAGATGCTCGTAGAGAATGCGTCTTTCTTGAACCATACTTTCTCCCCTACAAATTATCTAACTTTAGTATAGCAGTATAGCAAGTTTTAGCTTGCAAGCTTCGCCAAAAGTTCATCAACCTTTTCCGGTGTCAAATTTTTATACAAATCGTCATTCACCATGATAACAGGAGCGACATCGCACGAGGCGAGACATTCCACTTTCATGAGCGTGAACTTACCGTCAGCAGTTGTGCCTTTCGCGAGATTCGTTTCGGAAGCGATATCCATGTCCAACTTCGACTTAAGATGCTCCAAAACGCCCTTACAGTCTCGTAATGCACAGGGAAGGGTGTGGCATACCCGAATGACGTACTCTCCTACCGGCTCTTCAAAGAACATCGGATAGAAAGTAACGACATCCTTGACCTTCATCACAGTAACCTCAAGTTGCTCTGCGACATACTTCATGACAGCAGGACTAATGTAACCTGCCTGCCTCTGTGCGATATGGAGTGTCGGCAGCATCGCCGCTTCTTTAACGGGATACCGCCCTATCAACTCGTCGAATTCACGTTGGTTTTCTTCATTAAACGCGAAAGGCGTTTCAATTTGAATGAGTTCATCTGACATCTACGTTTTCCTTTATTGGGCCATCGACATTTAGCGAGAGCGAACTCCGGTTCGCGACTTCTGAATAAAATGGCAAAACATAAAACAAAACACCGCTAACTGGATCATAGAATACTTAGACTGCCGCTATGAACGCCTCCTGTACTTTGGGAGGTAGTTCAATAAAGATGAAATAGGATTCGGGATATAAATAGTCTTCCAAAGATTCATCAATGACTCGAAGATACCCCTCACAAGCCGCTTCCTCATCAGGCAGAATTTGGTAGAATTTTCGCTTCTCTATGTCTTCACAACCGCTGTTTTCGATGCAAAGCGCGAATTGGGTTTCTAATAGTTTCTTTTTCATTTAAAAATGTTACGATAGTGTAACATTTAGTGCACAAAAGATATTCGCCAGAGAACCCTCTAATTACAAGGGTTTATCGATGTTTTTTTATTTAATTTTCCACTGCAAAAAAATAATTTGGCGAAAAGTGTAACATTCTATGAATGCTTCGTAAATGGCCTCTCTTAACTTAAATTACCAAATATCGTCCTTCTTAGTAGTTGCCGTGAAACTGAATACGGTTGCCTTCCGGGTCGCGGATGTCGAAAATGGCGCGCCCATCCTCATTTTCAAGTTTTCGTAATCGCTTCCCTTTCGACTTCAGGTGCTGATGAACTGCACTGACGCTCTTAACGTGGAAGACCAGTTTTTGTCGACCCTCGTTCGGTTTGCTTGCGCTATGGAGACACAACTTGCAAGCACCTGTATCAAAGCGAAAAAAACGATGTTCTGGGAACGGCTGATCTTCCTCCGGTACTAATCCGACGACATCCCTATAGAATGCGATGACAGACTTCATATCCTTGACAAAAAGCATAATAGATCCGAGATGCATTTCCATTTCATTCCCCTTGAGGTAGTGTGCTGCGCTCTCTTCGTTCAACCCATCCTACTGTTATCTGTCTAATTCCCCAGCAATAACATTCAGACTTCCCAAAACAGCCACAGTATCAGAAACCATTCCGCCCTCCAACATGTGGGGGAGTGCTTGGAAGTGAAAGAAACTCGGTGGACGAATACGGATGCGATAAGCGGTTCCGCTGCCATCACTGACAATATAAAATCCGAGTTCGCCGTTCGGGGACTCGGTGGCACAATAATGCTCACCCGTTGGAGTTTCCACGCCGTGTCCGTCCATAACAACCTTAAAGTGATGGATTAATCCCTCAATATGTCCATACGCATCAGACTTATTCGGCATCGTAATCTTGTTATCTTCAAGGTTGACGGGTCCGTCAGGCATATTATCCAAGACTTGTGTAATGATACCACAACTCTGAATCATCTCTTCCATCCGGACAAGGTAGCGGTCGTATGCATCGCCGTTGGTTCCAACTGGCACATCAAATGTGACTTCATCGTAACTGGAATACGGTTCAGCCTTGCGTAGGTCATGCGCTACACCGGCGGCTCGGAGGCAGGGACCTGTTAACCCGTAGCTTATGGCATCCTCACCTGAAATGGAGCCGACCCCTTTCGTCCGATCCATCCAGATACGATTCCGCGTGAGGAGCGTATGCGTCTCCTTCAGTGCTTTTGGGAAGTTGCTGACGAATTGGCGTACATCTTCCTCGCACCCGACATAGAGGTCGCGAAGCACACCGCCAATACGCGTGTAACTGGTCGTCAACCGTGCTCCAGTCGTCTTTTCAAAGATACTATACAACTTCTCACGTTCGCGGAAACTATAGAGAAATACAGAGAATGCCCCTAAGTCCAACGCAGCAGTTCCCAACCATAAGAGGTGATCTGCGACTCGTGAAAGCTCCGCCATCAAAATACGGATGTATTGACACCGTTTTGGAACTTCAATGTCGAGCAACTGCTCAACAGCAAGCACATATCCGAAATTGTTAGACAACGGCGACAGATAGTTCATCCGGTCGGTTACAACAATGTACTGGTTGTAATCCAAGTGTTCACCGAGTTTCTCAAATCCGGTATGCAGGTAGCCGGCATGTGGTGTTGCCTTCAAAACGGATTCACCGTCAAGCTCCAACACGATACGGAGGGTTCCGTGCGTTGCCGGATGTTGCGGACCGAAGTTGAGAACCATCCTCTCACCTGTGGCGCGTTCCAGCCCACCTTGCATAAAATACTCCTTTTTTCTCAGCAGTCAGGTCAGATTTTTTTCAAAAAATCCTTTCAGCAATCAGCAAAGAGGTGTTTGCTTGGGTGTTTTCCTCGTTAAACAATAACCTCTTCTACCGACGGCTGATGGCTGATCGCTATTTTGTCTTACGCATTCTGTTTATCAAAATTAAAGCGTTCGCGCTCGCCACGTCCGCGGAGTGGATAATCCTTTCGGAGCGGGTGTCCTTCAAAATCGTCCGGCATCAATATACGGCTAAGATCGGGGTGTCCCTCAAAATTAATTCCGAACATGTCATAAGTTTCACGCTCTAACCAGTTCGCACCTTTCCACAATGCAGTAACAGATGGAATATTCAGGTCGTTTTCATGGACAGGGACTCTCACTCGGACGCGACACTGCCCCTGAAAGGAATACAACTGATAGACTACCATAAACCTCGCATAATCAAATTGCATTAATTCGGATTCCATCTGAGAATTGTCAACGGCAGTAACATCAACGAGAAAGGTATAGGCGAGTTCAGAATCTGTTTTCAGATACTCCAAAACAGCGTAAACCTGTTCTTTACGCACAACAATGACAACAGTACCACGTGTTTCATCCTGTGCCAAAAGAGCATCTGCGTAGTGTTCCTCTAATTTTTCAAGGACAAGAGGTTTCGACTGTTCTTCAACTTCTTTCTCTTCATTCATACGACTATCTCTACTCCCTTAGGTGAAGCACCACTGCTGATTTTCTGTTGCACCTGTAGCACTGCATCAATGAGATCTTCGGGGCGCGGTGGGCATCCGGGTATGTAGACATCTACAGGGATAAACTGATCAACACCTTGAATAAGTGTATAGGTATCAAACACACCGCCGCAGGAAGCGCATGCCCCCATCGAAATCACCCACTTTGGATCCGGCATCTGGTCATAGATACGTTTTAGTACCGGCATCATTTTGATGGAAATCCTACCGGAAACGATGAGCAGATCGGATTGACGGGGTGAAAAGCGGATCGCTTCAGAACCGAATCGAGAGAGGTCGAATTTGGAAGCCAAGGTCGCCATCATCTCAATTGCACAGCACGCTGTCCCGAACGGCATGGGCCACAACGAATTCTTGCGTCCCCAATTGACGACCTTATCAATGGTCGTTGTGATGATGTTCCCATCCGTCTGATCGGCATCTTGTCCAACAAAATCTAATCCCATGTTAAGCCTCCTTTCTTCCAAGCATAGATATAGCCAAGAAGAAGAATGCCGATAAATACCAGCATCTCAACTAAAATAAACAAACCACTCGTTTCAGAGAATTTCTTGAAGACCACTGCCCACGGGTAGAGGAACACCACTTCGATATCGAAGATGATAAAGAGCATCGCGATGAGGTCGAACCGGATCGTAAATCGTTGTCTCGCATCGCCAACTGGTTGGACACCAGATTCGTAAACGGAGAGTTTAACGCGGTTCGGGCGTTTGGGTCCAAGAATATGGGTTAGGGCGAGATTAATACCCGCAAAGAGGACTGCGAAGAGTCCCAGCAACAAGATTGGAAGATAATCTATTAACATTGTTTCTAATCTATTTAGTTTCCCTCACACATCTTAATAATGTAAAGCAAAGACAAATTGCGTTATTAAAGCACAATTTGGCATTGCAAACTTCGCCAAAGCTACAAGGTTAATGCCGATTCAGAAACACAATTTTCTAATATGCTTAATAGTTTCTCATATTTCAAAAACATTGTCAAGTTTTTTTTAGAAAAAAATGAAAATTGACGTATTTCCCTCAATCTGATATTATATCTTCATGCCGAAACTCAATCTCAAACCCAATCATAAGGCAATCCGAGACTATTATACCACGCTGCAGCATTACAAACAACACACGATCACACACGAAGGGGCGGTTAGCTCGCCTTTTGATACGCTACTGCAAGCCTGCGCGCAGCAGGTAAACGCCACACTTGTTCCGCAATATTCCATGCACACGGTAGCGGGAAACCGCATCGTCATTGACGGTGTAATCCTCGACGAATACGGACTCCCCTTTGCCTACTGGGAAGCGAAAGATATAGATGATAACCTCATCAAAGCCATCCAAGAAAAACGAGAGGCAGGCTATCCGCTCGACAATATCCTTTTTCAGAACCCTCAGCGTATCATCCTGTATCAGAACGGACAGGTCGCATTAGACCTCGACATCACCGAACCGGCGCGCCTGATTGCGGCACTCCAATATCTGTTCTCTTATGTCCCGCCTGCACTCAACAACTGGCAAACAGCCGTCACGGATTTCAGAGAACACGTACCGGACCTCGCAGGCGAGTTGAAAGAACTCATTGAACAACGCCGCGAAACCGATCCGGCGTTCAAAAAAGGGTTCACGGACTTTTATGAAACCTGTCGGATATCGATTAACCCAGATCTCTCACAAGATGCGGTTGAGGAGATGCTCATTCAACACATTCTCACCGAACGTATCTTCCGAACCGTTTTCAATCGATCGGATTTCACGCGTCGAAATATCATTGCACGCGAGATTGAAAATGTCAGCGATGCACTCATGCAGCACGCTGTGAGTCGGGACGCGTTTCTTGCGCCGCTTGACCGGTTCTACCTCGCTATTGAACAGGCGGCACTGCTCTGCAAAGACTTCTCTCAAAAACAGCACTTCCTCAACACGTTTTACGAGAAGTTCTTTCAAGGGTTCTCCGAAGATGTTGCGGATACACACGGCATCGTCTATACACCGCAACCGATCGTCGATTTCATGGTGAACAGCGTCGCACACATCTTGGAAACCGAGTTCGGTCGGTCGCTGTCGGATACCGGCGTGCATATCATCGATCCATTCGTCGGGACAGGAAATTTCATCGTCCGGCTCATGCAGGACATCCAAGGCACGGCATTAGAGGCAAAATACCGGCATGAGCTGCATTGCAACGAGGTAATGCTCCTGCCCTATTACATCGCCAGCCTGAACATCGAGCAGGAGTTCTTTGAACGGACGGGGACGTATCTGCCGTTTGAAGGGATCGCACTTGCGGACACCTTTGAGTTGCTTGAGCAGGACCAAGCGGAACTCTTCACGCGTGAAAACACAGAACGCGTGCAGAAACAGAAAGCAGCGGATATGTTCGTCGTTATCGGTAACCCCCCTTATAACATGGGGCAAGTCAACGACAGCGACAACAATAGAAACCGAAAATACGAGATAATGGATGCTCGGATTACGGAATCTTATGTTTCAGATTCCAAAGCGACACTCAAAACTGCCCTCTACGATCCCTACGTCAAAGCGTTCAGTTGGGCATCAGAACGAATTGGCAAGGAAGGGGTCGTCGCCTTTGTGACGAATAACGGCTTTCTTAGTGGTACAGCATTTGATGGCATGCGGAAACACCTCGCGCAGGACTTCAACGCAATTTACATTTTGGATCTGGGTGGAAATGTCCGTCAGAATCCGAAGTTATCAGGGACAACACACAACGTCTTTGGCATTCAGGTTGGAGTGAGCATTAATCTTTTCATCAAGAGAAGTGAGGAGCGAATAGATGCGAAACCAGTCGAAATTTTTTATGCAGATGTTGATGAATTTTGGCGGAAGGAAGAGAAGTATAATTATCTCGATTCAAAGGGACACTATCAAAACATCGAATGGAAACAGATAGCACCCGATAATCGCTATACATGGCTCACCGAAGGACTCCACACTGAGTTTGATACCTTTATACCGATGGGGACTAAGGAGGCAAAGGCGCAGAAAAGTGTAGCGGCAAATGTGATTTTCAAAACTTATAGTGCGGGTGTTAAGACCAATCGTGATACGTGGATTTACAACTTCAATCGAAACTCACTTACTGAGAATATTCAGAGAATGATTGACACTTACAACGCAGAAATGGATAGGTGGAAGCGTCGAGAAAACCAGAAGGCAGATGTTACTGATTTCGTAGTTTACGATGACACAAAAATCAAGTGGGATCTGAGATTGCGACAACACTTGCAACGCGGCAAACTTGTCGAATATACGGAAAACAAGGTGCGCATATCACTCTACCGACCATTCACAAAGTCTAATCTGTTCTTCGACCGAGCTCTGAATAATAGTGTCTATCTGATTCCATATTTCTTTCCAACACCAGAAACGGAAATAGAAAATCGGGTAATGTGGCTTAAGGTTGGAAAGGAATGGCAAATGTTCGCTCTAATGACAAACCAAATTCCAGACCTACTACCACAGGGCGGTTCTCAATGCTTCCCGTTCTACACCTACGACGAGGACGGCACGAACCGACAAGAGAACATCACCGATTGGGCATTGGCGGAATTCCGAAACCACTATGGCGACGACACCATCACCAAGTGGGACATCTTCCACTATAACTACGGTCTCTTGCATCACCCTACCTATCGAGAGAAATACGAGATGAACCTCAAGCGGGATTTGCCTCATATCCCATTCGCTGAAGATTTTTGGGGATTTGCCACCGCAGGCACTGCGTTAGCAGACCTCCACGTCAACTATGAATCCGCGCCGAAATATGATGGGCTGAAATATATTGAAACGCCAGGGATGCGGGTCGATTGGCGGGTCGAGAAGATGAAATTGTCGAAAGACAAGACGCAGTTGCAATACAACGATTTTTTGACGCTGGACGCCATCCCTGCGGAGGTACATGATTATCGGTTAGGCACGCGTTCGGCGTTGGAGTGGGTGGTGGATCAGTATCGCGTCAAGACAGACAAACGGACTGGGATCGTGAACGACCCGAATCGTGCCGACCAACAGCGGTATATTGTGGATTTGATTGGGCGGGTTATTTATGTGAGTCTGCGGACGGTGGAGATTGTTGGGAATTTGCCGGAACTTTGAGCCAGAAATGCGAATGAATTGCGCGACTACGAACCACATCGGTTACAAGGATTATCGCGTCTCTAAATCCTCTAATCTTTTCATAATTCGGGACTTCAGTTCTTCGTCCTCCATCTTTTCCGCTAAATTTAATGCTGTCTGAAAATCTCGCTTGGCATCATCTGTGAGCCCTAACTCTGTCTTGGCATTCCCTCGGTTGTAGTAGGCATTTACATGGTTTGAATTGAGACGGATAGCGGCATCATAGTCAAGGATAGCCGCTTCAGGATGCCCTAACTTAGATTTCGAGACCCCTCGATTGTTATAGGCATTTACATGGTTTGGATTGAGACGGATAGCGGCATCATAGTCGGAAATAGCCTCAAAGTATTGTCCAATCCCGTCCTTCGCAACACCTCGGTTGTAGTATGCACTTGCATCGTTTGGATCGAGACGGATAGCGGCATCATAGTCGGAAATAGCCTCAAAG